>ERZ1673697.13-NODE-13-length-295146-cov-16.384664_pt1 | contig 295146 bp, 267 predicted proteins | sample MGYA00580227_ERZ1673697 | MGnify/ENA primary metagenome ERZ1673697 (study PRJEB41218, sample SAMN15661759) | gut metagenome | host: Homo sapiens | place: Canada: London | collected 2015-08-20/2019-03-30 | study: EMG produced TPA metagenomics assembly of...
AAATAAATAAAAAATAAAAATTTAAAAGAAAGGAATGAATTTTTATGAATAAAATTCAAGATTGGATGAGCAGATTAAAAAAAGGACATATGCTTAGTGTAATAGGAGTGTTTTTATTAATAATAATAATTTTAGGAATTTTATTATACCAAAAACAAGTACAAGCAAAACAAATTTCAGAAAATACTTATAATATGGCATTTTATGAATTAGTTGATTATGTAGAAAATGTGGAAACATATTTAGCAAAATCTTTAATATCAACAACACCACAACATGGAGCAGAAACGTTAACAAGTTTATGGAGAGAAGCGAATATGGCACAATCATATTTAGCAAGATTACCAATAGAAAGTCAAGAACTTGAAAAAACTCAAAAATTTTTAAACCAAGTAAGTGACTATAGTTATTCTTTATCGCGTAAAAATATATATAATGAAAGCTTAGGGGAGAAAGATTTAAAAAACTTAAAAGAATTGCATGACTATAGTATTGAATTAGAAAATATATTAAATCAATTATCAGAAGATATTAATTCAGGAAGAATTAAATGGGGAGAATTAACTAAAAAAGGAAATGTAGCATTTGCGCAACAAGTAAGTACTGAAAGTAAAGACGGATTTAATAATTTGGAAGAGAATTTTCATGAATATTCTGGTTTGATTTATGATGGAGCATTTTCTGAACATTTAACTAATGAAGAAAAGAAAGGACTAACTGGAGAAAATGTTGATGAGGAAAAAGCAAAACAAGTAGTAACACAATTAATAAATCAAGATAAAATAAAAGAAATTTCAAGTTTAGGATTATCAGAAAATGCAACAATACCTTCATATACATTTTCTGTTCAAACTAGTGATAATAAAAATGTAAGTGTTTCAATTTCACAAAAAGGTGGACATGTAATTTATATGAACTATGATAGGGAAGTTACCTCAGAAATAATTCAACAAGAAGAAGCTAATAATATTGGAAAAGAATTTTTAGCAAGGCATGGTTTTGAAAATATGAAAGAAACATATTACTTAAAACAAGATGGAATAGTAACAATAAATTATGCGTATAATCAAGATGGTGTTATAATGTATCCAGACTTGATTAAAGTAAAAGTAGCATTAGATAATGGAGAAATTTTAGGGATAGAGACTACAGGATTTTTAAATAATCATACTATAAGAGATCTTTCAAAAATAAAAATTTCAAAAGAAGAAGCTAAGAAAACATTGAATAAACAACTAAATATTGAAAGTGAAGGTTTGGCATATATCCCTACTGAATGGAGAACTGAAATTTTATGTTATGAGTTTAAAGGTAATGTTGAGGGAAAAGAATTTTTAGTCTATATTAATGCTGAAAATGGTAGGGAAGAAGATATTTTAGTTATTAAAGATACACCAAATGGAACTTTAACTATGTAAAAATTATTATATAAGGAGAGTTGTTTAACTCTCCTTATATAATAAAAACTAGTATTAATGTCTTTTATAAACATCTTGAGAAAGTAAAGTAGAGCTTACTACTTGACCATTTTGTTTTAATATTTTGTATGCTTCTGAATATATTGCATTAGAAGTTGTACCAGTAACTCTATTAGAAATAACAACTTCATAATCATTGTCAGTTTTTAAACCATAAATTTGGAAATTAGCAATACCATTTTGTACAGAACATAATATCTTTATAGGATAATTACGGTTATTTTTAAATTTAAAATCTATAGAACCATAAACAACTGTAGCATCACGGCTTGCAGGGGCATAAGAAGGCACGAATTGGTGATTACTTCTTTCAACAATTTCTAGGTTGGCATAAACTACAGCATTATATAATGTAGTAGTTATTTGACAAATTCCACCACCTAGGCCATCAACAACTTTACCACTTACATAAATAGGAGCTTCTTGGTAACCTGCTGCAATAGTTCTTTCACCAACCACTTTGTTATAAGAAAAAGTTTCACCAGGCATTAATACAGTACCATTTATTTTATTAGCAGCTAATCTTAAATTAGTTGTTCTTTTTTGATTTTTAGTAGAATAACTTGTAGAGTATTGGGATAAAAGATTAGGAAAAGCTTCTGTCCCTAACATATTTGTTGTTACACTTGGATAAAGAACTTTTAGAGGAATTGAATATTCATCTTTATCTTCTTTTAACATAGCTTTGGCATCATCTATACTAATTGCAAAATCAACTCCATTTTCACTAGGATAAATGCTATAAGGATTTTGTGTAAAATAAGCATCTTTTGCTTCAGAATATAGTTCAGAATGAATGCTGTCAATATCTAAAGCACTAGGAGACTTTTCTTCTGTGGCAATTTCTATTGTATTATTTTTTACATTCAAATTTTGTATTTGTTCGATAATTTCTGAAGCGGTTTTATCAACATCTACTACAGCTCCAGTTTCACCTTTAGTTAAAATCAAGTTAGAGCCTTCTATGTAATAGCTACTTTCTTTTACTTTATCTGGTAGCTTTCCAGAAATATCTTGTAATTGTTTTTTTAAAGATTCTATGTCTAGTGTTAAATTTAAAGTAAATTGCTTTTTTTGAAATTTAGTTTGTAATATTGTTAAATCATTTTGTAACAAATTTCCAGTTCTTCCAACTTTATAGGCGTTATTTACAGCATTAGTTGTATCAAATTGTATATTAAGTTCTTTTGTTGAAATAGATGTTTCATAATCATTATGTTTTAATGTTAATTCTTCTGGTATTTGACTAGTTATTATATTATTAATTTTTTTTATTGCCTCTTCTTGAGTTAAATTAGATACATCATAAGTTTGTATAAAAATATTTGATATTATTTTAGTATTTTTTATGTTTAGAAATGTGAAAGTTAAAAAGCATATTAAAAAAATAGCTAAAATAATAGAAGCAAATATTAAAAATATTTCTAATGCAGAAGATTTACGAGGAAGATAAGTATTATTGGTGTTTTTTCTATTATCAGTGATTAATGAATTTTGAGTATTTTTTTGATCGTCAATTTTATTTTTAGTATCTTCTATAGTATTTGTTTGTAGATGAGTATTATTAGGTATTTCTTCAGCTTCTTTTTTAAGTTCTTTATTATAATTTATTTTTATATTTTCATGTTTAAAATTTTTTTGTATTTCTTCATTTTTAAATTCTAAAGTAGTATTAGTTTTTATATTTTCTTCTTGAGAATTTTGAATATCAGATTTTTTAAAATTTTCTTCTTCAAAATTATTATTTTTTTCTCTAGTTTTTTTATCTAATAATTCTTCTTTTCTTGCTAGTATTTGATTTGGCATAATTTTTATCCTTACACTTAAATTTAGATTTTTTAGGTATCTATAAACCATCTTTTATATTATAACATGATATAAAAAAATTTGCCATTATTTTAGGAAAAAAATTAGGGAAATCTACGAAATATGGAATTTTTTAGAAAATAAAATATTAATAGAGAAAGGCTATTATAAAGAAAAATTAGAAATGTAATATAAATGTAATAAAAATGTAATAAAAATGTAAAAAATAGAACGCAAACACTATCCGTAAAGGTAAAATAAGGCAGAAAATCAACTGGAATTTATTACTATTGAATTTTTTGAAGTTTTATTTTATATTTTATATAGAGAGAAAGTGTCTAGCGGAGCTAGTTTCTAGAAAGGAAAGTGGTAGAAATGAAAAAGGAGAAAACAATTCTAAAAAAAGTAACATCAATGATGCTATTGATGACACTAACTATGGCTCAATTTTTATATGTGACAACAACAGCAGTACAAGCAGTGTATGAAGAGTTAGAAAGTCAAAGTGTAAATATTGAAAATACAAATGTTAGTTTCAATGTTAGTTATGAAGATGGTACACATAGTAAGCAACTTAAGATTTCAGAAGGAGGTGTGATTTCTTGTAATATTAAAATTGAAAAAAATGGAGTTTTAAATAATGCAAAAATTCACATTGAAAATCCTAATTTTAAAATAGATGAGGAAAAGCTAGACAAAACATTTGTAAAAGCTGTTGATGTGGAAAATAATGATATAACATTAAATCAAATAGTAACAGGTGAAAAAAATATAAAAATTCCTGTAAAATTTGAGAAAAAAGATATTGTAGCTTTTGATTATTTTGATAAACAAAATACTTTTACTTTCACAGCAGAATATAAAGTAGAAAATAAAACAGAAAAAAGTATTCAAAAAAATATTATTATTGATACACAATGGACAGATGATGTAGACACTAATATTGAAAATGAATTTGTAAAATTTCAATCATTAGATGAAACAAATGTAATGTTAGAACAAAAAATTTCTGTAGAAACAGCAAATCAAATTCTTCCAAAGCAAGAAGAAAACATAGAATTAGAAGTACCAGAGTTAGATGGTATAAAACCAAGTAAAATAAATGTTTTAAAAAATGGAAAAGAAATTGATTCTAAATATGATGCAGATTTAGCCAAATTGATTATACAGAATAAAAATGATGTCAATAATGACCAAATTAGTTGGAAGACAGATAAAGATGTATATAAAATTATTTATTTATATGAAGGAAAAATAAATGTAAAACAAATATCAAAAACAGTAAAGGGAACAATTACTACAAAATATTATGGTAAAACAGAAGTAGTGCAAAAGGTTTTAGAAGAAGAAAAAACAATAAAACCAACAACAGAAATTATAAGTGCAGAAGAAACGTCTACAAAAGAATTACCAAAAGAATATTTTAATGTTAAATCATCTAAGAAAGCATATATAGAGGAATCAGCAACAATAGAAATTCCAGAAGTTTCACAAATAAAAGATATATCAATTGAAGTTGGAAAAACATATTTTTCAAATAAAGGTAGAGTCCAAAAAAATACATTTTTAGAAAGTACATACATAAATAAAGAAGAATTTTTAAACATATTTGGACAAGAAGCAAAAATAAAAGTATTAAATCAAGATGGACAAGAAATAGCAACAATAGACAAAGAAACAGAAACAGAAGGAGATTATATAGTTGTAAAATATCCAGAAAATATCACTAAAGCAACATTGAAATTTGAAAATGTTCCAGAAAAAATTGGAGAAATCAATATAAAAAATAAAAAATATTTTGTGGGAGATATAGGATTTACACAAAAACAATTGGAAGAATATGATCATATAGAAAATGAAATCAACATTATATATAATGGAAAAACTGTAAGTGCTATTTCAAATACAAATTTTTCACAAGCAGAAGAAAAGGTAGAAGTTTCAGTAAATAATGCTAATTTAGGAACAACTGATATTAATAAAGGTGTAGAATTATATGCAACATTAAAAACAAAAGAATTGTCAAATGTATTATATAAAAATCCAGTAATACAATTAGTATTTCCTAAACAAGTAAAAAATGTAAGAGCTAATTCAATTAAACTATTATATGGAGAAGAACTACAAATAGTTAAAGCAGAAGGATTTAACAGAGAAGATGGAGCATATGTTATAAAATTAACTATAAATGGAGAACAAAAAGATTATAAAAAAGATGTAGATGAAGAGGCTTTAATAGTAGTAAATGCTGACATAGAATTATATAAAGATATTCCTTCTTTTACAGCTCCAATAGAGGTAGTAGTAGAAAATGTTGGACAAGAGGCAAAAACATTTAATGTTCAAATAAATGGTAATGCGAAAACAGGAGTATTTACATATTCAAATGTCGAAGGTTATAAAGATGGTGAAAATACGGAAAGTTTAGGAACAGAAGTAAAAGATATTTCACTTCCAACAAAAGATACTGCAAAAACAATAAAAAGAGAAGTAACAGTTGTTAATAATAACAATTTTGATGTACAAGATGCAAAAGTTGAAGGAACAATAAGTAATACAAATGATAGCAAAGAGGTTAAATTATCTTATGCGAAAGGAATACAAGAATTGAATAATCAGGAAACAGTTGAATATTCTTATGAGAAGTCAGGAGAAAATTGGACAACAAATGTAGAAGATTATTCAAAGGTTCAAAGGTTTAGAATAAATATGGGAACAATGACAGCAGGACAAACATCTAAATTTGAATATGAGGTAAATGTTCAAGAACAACAAGATGGTGGATTACAAGGATATATGCAAGATACTGTTAATTATAGTATAAATGAACAAACTTTAAGTGAAACTAATAAAACAACAGTATCTACGCCACAAATAGCAAGTGTTGAAAATGAGGCAACTAAAAATGATAATATTTCTACAGTAGTTACACCTAAAGAAACACAAGACCAAACAAAAGATGAAAATAAGACAGATAGTACTGATAAATCAACAAATGATGGAAAAACAACGGATAATAACAAAACAGAACAAGTAGAGCCATTAACAGTAGAATATGTTGCAAAAAAGGCTGACAAGGCGATAAAAGATGGTGACGAAGTTTTTGAAGGTGAAGTAATTTCTTATCATGTAAAAATAACAAATAATACAAAAAATAAAATAAAAGGACTTACAGCTGTTGCAACTCAAGAAAATGCAATTTTTTATAATGAAATAAAAGTTGAAGGTCAAAATGCTATAACATTGGAAAAGGCTTGGAATATTTTTTATAGGGAAGATGAAGATTGCAAAGAAATTAAAAAAGAAAATTTAGAAATTGAAGCTGGAAAAAGTATAGAATTTGATTATGAATTTGCTACTAAGAAAATAACAGATACTAAAACAACAAAAGGAAATATAAAAATAACAGCTGAAGGTTTAGCTGAAAAAAATTATGAAACACTAAAAAATCCAATAAAAGATAGCAAAATTAAAGTAGCGGTTATGAATACTCGTTCAGAAGAAAATACTTATGGAACAAATGATTTGTACTCAATGTGTATACAAGTGCAAAATTTAACAGATCAAGAATTGACGGATATTGATTTAAAGGAATATGTTTCAGATGGATTAATATTATCTAAAACTACAGGAGACAGAGAGGATTTAACTGATATAAAACAAGATGAAAATGGACAAATAAATTTAAAAATTGATAAATTAGCAGCAAAAGGTGAATACATATTTAATCAAAACTTTAAAACAAATGAAATGCCAATAGAACAAACACAAAAAGAAGCAAGTATTTTAGTTAATGCGACAGTTGAAAAAGATACAGTACAATCAAATATATTAAAGATGAAATATAATCAAACAAAAATTAATATGGAAGTTAGTTATACAGGAAGTGTAAAAGAAAAAAATGTAAAAAACGGAGACAAAATAGACTATGTTTTAGACATTAAGGGAAATAGTTCAGTTGATAAAGAAATAACAATAGATTTAGAAATTCCAAAGGGATGTGTTATAAATAAGGCTGTAATGTCTATAGATGGAACAGAAACAGATATAAAAATGGAAGAAAGTACTTTTTCAAAAACAGTAAAACTAACAGCAAAAGGTGAAATAAAAATCACAATAAATACAACAGTGGATTCTAATGAAGCAATAGAATCTCAGTTGGAAAGTACAGTTAATGTTCTTAGTGTAGGACAAGAAAGTGTACAAAAAGAAATAGTTTATTTATTAGAAGATTATCAAAATCCAGATGATGTAGATGATGATGCAGAACAGCAATTACCAGAAATAATGGGAGTTGTATGGAATGATGAAAATCAAAATGGTGAAAGAGAACTAGAAGAAGAAGTATTACAAAATATGACAGTAAAATTAATAGATGTTTCAACAGGAAAACAAATAAATGAACAAAAAACAAATGAATTTGGTGAATATGATTTTAAAGATCTTGCAAATGGAAAATATTTAGTAGCAGTTGTTTATGATAAAAATGCATATAAGCCAACAATTTATCAAAAAGATGGAGTTAAAGAAAGTGTAAACTCAGATGTTGTTGCGAAAACTTCTAATGGTGAAGACTTAGCGGTTACAGATATTTTAGAAGTAAAGAATACAATTTTGGAAAATATTGATGCAGGATTTATTAAAAACAAAGTATTTGATCTTAGACTAGATAAAACTGTAACAGAAGTAACATTGCAAAATGGAAGTGAAAATACAATAAAAAGTTTTTCAGATAGTAAATTAGCAAAAGTAGAGATACATGCTAAAAAAGTTGCAAACACAACTGTACAAATGAAATACAAAATAAAAATTACAAATGAAGGTGAAGTTGTAGGAACAGCAACAGATATTATAGATTATATGCCAGAAGATGTTACTTTTGATAAAACTTTAAATCAAACATGGTATAAAGATAATGATGGAAAATTACATACAGCAGCTCTTTCTGATGTAAAAATAAATCCAGGTGAAAGCAAAGAGGTAACATTAATTTTAACAAAGAAAATGACAGAAGATAATTTAGGAACAACGTATAATACTGCTGAAATTGCAAGTGCTTCTAATTCAGAAAATTTATTAGATAAAGATTCAACACCTAATAATAAGCAAAATGGAGAAGATGATTTTAGTGAAGCAGATGTTATAGTAAGTATTAAAACAGGTACAGCTTTTGTAATTAGTTTTATAATAATTGCTATGTTAGCGGGTATAGGATATGTAGTATTTTATGTTAGAAAGGAGGAAAAGTATGAGAAATAAAAAAGTAATAAAAAAATTAATTTATATTTTAGCAATGTTTATTGCAATGCTTGCATTATTTGTCATTTTTCCTAATTCTAATGTAAAAGCAGTAAATTTAATACTAGAACTAGATAAGCAAAATGGAAGGACAGATAAAGGAAGAGCACCGTATGGAGCGCAATTTGCAGTAGATGATGTGGTTCTTGCGGCACAAAAGGGTTCTGATAGTTTATATTTTGCAGAAAAGTTAAATGCAATTGCAGGTAGAAAGGCAGCGGATAAATATTCTAATGGACAAATATATGAAATGGCAAATGCAGCTTGTATTGATGCACATGATTATAGTATGTATGGTAACTATGATGTTTCTGTATTTTATATTTCAGCTGTAATAGATGTTAATATAGATGGAGATGGTTCAATAAAAGTTTATAAAGGAAGTGGTAGTAGTACAATAAAAGCTGATAGTGCGGCAGGTAAATATTTGTATGCAGCATCATATTTGGCGGCAAGTGGAGCATATAAATATGTTGTATCAGATGCTGTATGTAGAGCATATCATAATACTAGTGTTTTACCAGATATGTTAAGACGTATAGGTGTAAATAGTGGTTATGACAGTCAAATTTCTACAGCTGTAAAAAATGGTTATTTAAGATGTAAGGGTAGATTCGTAGTATTTGATGGAGTAGAATGTAATGGAACAGGAAGTAGAGTTCTACAGAGTCAAATAGTGTTTGCGGGAAAGAAAATAAATACAACAATTAAACTTCGTAAAACAGATGAAAATGGAAAAGCATTAAAAGGTGCAAAATTTAAAATTTATAATAAAACATTAAAAAAATATATAAATAGAAATGGAGATTTAGTAAGCGAAAGCAGTGCATCAAAATTTAGTACAACAGCAGAAAATGGAAAATATACATCAATTCGTTTAAGTGGGTTACCAATTGGTAAATATGTTGCTTATGAAGTAACGGCTCCTAATGGATATAAAAAGATAACAAAAGCAATACCTCTGAAAACGAATAGAAACTGGAGTGATTCAAATGACTATGATGTGGCAGAGAATGAAGAAGAAAAACAAGACATAAGTTTGGAAATATATAAATATGACTCAGATAGTAAACAGGCATTAGCAGGTGCAAAATTTATCATAAAAAATAAAGATACTGGAAAGTATTTGAGTAGTAGTTATAGTGAAGTAAGTAAAAGTAGTGCATATCAATTCACGACAGATTCAAGTGGAAAAATTTCAATTGCAAAAATAAATAAGGCAAATTATGTTGCTTATGAAGTCGATCCACCTGCGGGATATATAGTAACAAATACAAGTGGAATTACAATGAAACAAAATGGAATTACAAAAATTTCAAATAAACCAAAACCACAAGGATTTAGTATAATTATTAGAAAATATGATTCTAGTACAGGAAGTGGTTTAGCAAATGCATATTTCAAATTTAAAGACACAAAAACAGGAAAATATTTAAGTAGTAGTAAGACACTAGTTGATGAGAGTCAAGCTGGTCAGTTTAGAACAGATAGTAACGGTGAAATCAATTTAGATAATGTTCCAGAAGGAAATTATGTAGCTTATGAGGTTGTAGTACCTTCAGGTTATAAACTTTATTATACAAATGGTGTAAGTGTAACGTTAAATCAAGTTACAGAAGTACCAAATACTCCAGATACTCCAGACATACCAGAACCACCACCACCAGTAACAGTAGGATTTGGAATATACAAGTATGACTCATTAGATAGTAGAGCAATATCAGGTGCAGGATTTATAATAATGGATTCAAGCACAGGAAAATACTTAAATGCAAGTTTAGAATTAGTTGATAGAAGTGAAGCATATACATTTGTAACAGATTATAGTGGTAGAATTAGTATTGATGGAGCACCAGAAGGAAACTATGTAGCTTATGAAGTTTCAGTACCTTATGGATATAGAGCAACAACTTATGGAAGTATAAGCATATCAAGTGGAAGTACGACATCAGTATCAAACTCACCAATTCTAATAGATATTGAAGGAACAGTATTCCTAGATGGAGGAGAAGGAAAGACAAGTGCAAGAAATGACAAATTTGATTCTGGTGAAGGAATAAATGGAGTTAGAGTAATACTAAAGAAAAATGGAAATAAAGTAGCAGAAGTATCATCAGGATATAACAGTAGAGGAAGTTCAACAGGTTCAACAGGTAAATATAGGTTCTATGGACAGGACTTAAAAATAAGATTATTAGAATTATCTCAATATACAATAGAATTTGAATATAATGGAATAAAATATGAAAATGTAGCAACAAGTTTCTCAACTGATGGTTCAAAAGCAGCAGAAAGTTCAGGAGATAGAAGTAATCTTAACCAAAAATTCTCTACAATAACAGCAAATTCACAAATAAATGGAAGTGGAATATCTGTTAATAATGCAAATGGTGGAGATACAGTAGAATATCAATACAGGCAATATCCAAGTGAAGGCAGGTATGAAAGTAAAGTTCTATATAAAGCAAATGCCTCAGATGATAGAGGAAATGCATATAGTGATCAATATTATGCAAATAGTAAGTATCATATAACAGCAAATACAAGCCAAACTAGATTTAGATTAGATGCTCAATCAACATCAAATGATACTGTATATAATGTAAATTTCGGTATTTATGAAAGAGATTTACCAGATATGGCAATAAAAGATCAATTATATGCAGCAGAAGTGGCATTAACAAGACAAGATTATGGTCAAACATATTCACATGTATATAAATACAATAGAAATGATGATTATAATATAAAAATAAGGGTAACAGATGCATATAATACACCACTTGTTAGAGAAATATATTCATCAGATGCATCATATAATAAACAAAATCCAGGAGCATTAAATGTATACTTAACATACAAAATTAATATAAGAAATCAAAATACATCAATAACTACAACTGTAGGAGATATAGTAAATTACTTTGATAACGGTTTAACGATAGAACAAGTAGGAACTTCAGCAACCATTAATCAAAGTTCAGGAACGGTAAGTGTTAATGGAAATGTTTCTTATAATAGTTTAAGCTCTTATAATGGACAGTATAATAAAATTAACATACCAATAGGATCAAATGAAGAAATTTATGTAAGATATAAAGTTTCACAAGCAAAATTAGTAAGTATGTTAAATGGAAATGTTAATATTGCAGCAAATGTTGCAGAAATAAATTCATGTACAGCTAAAAAGAATGGAAGTCCATATACAGCAATTGATAATGATTCAGCAGTAGGAAATGCAGATCCAAGTAGAAGATTACAAACAGTAGAAGATGATTTAGGTTGGGCACCAGATGTTACTTTAAAATTATCAGCAGATGAAAGAAAAACAACAGGTGTAGTTTTTGAAGACCATACAGATGCCGAATTTAAGGAAGGACAAGAAAGAAAAGGCGACGGAAGATATACAGACCAAGATACTAAAAAGGTAAGTGGAGTAAAGGTAAGTTTAATAGATATAGGTGCAGGAATGAATTTAGGAAATCCAGCACAAGGCTATGGACCAAGTGGCTCAACAGTAATAACAGATACAACTGGTTCAGATGGAACTTATGAATTAGGAGGATTTTTACCAGGAAACTATATTGTAGTATTCCAATATGGTGATGATACTTATCCTGTACAGCAATATCAGGCAACTATATATGATTCTAGCAGATTACAACGAAATTATGATGGACAAAATGGATATTGGTATCTTGATGGAACAAGGTATTCAGATGCTATAGATGTATATGACAGTCATAATGAATATTATAATTTACCAAATGATGGTTCAAGTACAAGAAAAGAAATTGAAAATACATGGGCTGCAGGATATGCAGATGGTAAACAGCATATAAGATATAATACAGAAATTAATTCAACCTTAACATTAGATGCGTTCACACCTTGTATGGTGTTCCGTGTGGAAAAAGACGATACAGTTTCAGAAGAAGATGAAGAGGAAGAAGAAACAATTCAAATATTTACAGTAAGTGATGTGGATTTTGGAATTGTAGAAAGACCTAGATATAAGGTTCAAGTTGATAATGTTATAAATAAAATAACATTAAAAACTAGTGAGGGAAGTGTATTAAAAGAAATAATTCCAAGTGCAGATATGAATGTAGCAAATGTTAAATATATGCCATCAACAGGAAGAACAAGTAAAACAGATTTAGCTAGAAAAGGTTTTGTAGAAATGGAAATTGATATGGAAATCTTACAAAGAGCACAATTATTTGTAGAATATGGATTTAATATAACAAATAAGAGTGAGTTAGAATATAATACAAAAGCATATTATAGATCTGGTACTCCAGGTGGAGATGCTAATATTGTAAGGACAACTGTATCAAACATGATTGACTATGTAGATAATGGATTATCATTTGATAAAAATAGTAAGATGTTAACAGATGAAAACGCTACAAATGAAGGCAATAAGTGGGCTGTTATGAGATGGTCAGATGCAAATAAATGGTTATCAGACAATGTTCGTTCAGAACTAACAAGTGTTGAGAATCCAAATGAATCTAAGTATACTACAGTTTTAATAGGTGAAGGTTTTGGAACAACACAATTGAAACCAGGTGAAAAGACTACAGTACCTGTAAAATTGTTGTTAGATAAATCTTTGGCACCAACACAAGAGGATATGAGGTATAGTAACTGGGCAGAAATTGTTGAGGTAACAAAAAATTGGGGTAGAGAGATTTATGCAGATGATACATCAAATACATTTGGTGAAAAATTAGGTAACTTTAATCCAGAGAAGCCTGATCCAAGTGATACAACTAGAAAAATTCCAGGTAATAATAAAGAACCTGATTATCATTATCCAGAGGATATTGTTATACATCCACCAACAGGTGTTTCTGGAGATATGATTAAGTATTCTATAATAGGTGTTGTGGCACTTGCAATTTTGGCTGGAGGTATTGTTATCATAAAGAAAAAAGTTTCATAATATATAGAGGAGAGAGAGAAATCTTTCTCCTTTTTTAACTTATTTTAAAAATTAACATAGTATAAAGTAAAATTTATTTTCTCGGTTGAATTGCACAAATTAAGAATTTCTAAAATAAGTTAATGGCTCCCTTTTTCTTAGTCCTCACTTCGTTTGGCGTGAAATTTTCCTTAACTTAATTTTTAATATTGAATATAATAAAATATTGATTTTTAATATAATATATATTAAAATTGTTTTTGAAAAATGATTTTTTAAAGGAAGGTTTGTGATAAAAATGAGTAAGGATATTAAAGTTAGAGATATTTTAGAGGTTATAGATGGTGTGTTGGTGCAGGGAAACATGGATGAAGTTTGTGGCGAGTTTGCTTATGATACAAGGTCTATGAAAAATGGTGATGTGTATATAGGTTTAAAGGCTGATACTATAGATGGTAGTCAATTTTGGGAAGAGGCTTTTAAAAAAGATAGTAAAGTCGTTATTATTAATGATATAGAGTTAGATAAAAAATCTTTAGAAAAGTGGAGTGATAGGACAGTTATTGTTGTTAAAAATAGTTTGGAGGCTTTACAAAAAATAGCTGCATATAAGAGGATTTTATATGGTAATGATTTGAAAGTTGTTGCTATTACTGGAAGTGTTGGAAAAACAAGTACAAAAGATATGGTTGCTAATGTTATTGCTCAAAAATATAAGACTTTGAAAACAATGGGTAATTATAATAATCACATAGGTTTGCCATTGACATTATTGCATTTAACTGATCAAGAAGTTGCAGTTGTTGAAATGGGCATGAATCATTTAGGTGAAATAGATTTGCTTACTAATATAGCTAAACCAGATTTAGCTATTATTACTAATATAGGTACATCTCATATTGGCAATTTGGGTTCAAGAGAAAATATATTAAAGGCAAAATTGGAAATATTAAATGGTATGAAAAATAAAGAGATTATAGTAAATCAAGATAATGATTTATTAGGAAAATGGCATAAAGATAATGATAAAAATACAGAACTAAAGATTCATTCTTTTGGAATTGAAAGTAAATGTGATGTATGGGCTACTGACATAAAATTAAATGAAAATGGTAGTGAATTTATTTGCCATTTGGTTAATAACGAAAAAGAAGAGGAGTTTTTAGTTAATGTTCCAGTTGGTGGTATACATTTTGTTTATAATGCTTTATGTGCTACTCTTGTTGGGAAAATTTTGAACATTGATAATGAAAAAATAAAAAATGGAATAGAGTCATTTTCTTTAACTAAAAAGAGAATGGAAATACAAAATTTCAAAAATAATATTACAGTTATTAATGATGCTTATAATGCTAGTTTTGAATCTATAAAGGCTTCTTTAAGTACTTTAGATGGTTATAAAAATCGTAGAAAAATTGCGGTTTTAGGTGATGTTTTTGAATTAGGAGATTTTGCGGAAGAAATGCATAAAAAGATTGGAGATGCATTTATAGACAGTAGTGCTAATATTTTAGTATGTTGTGGAGATAATGCAAAATTTATAGCACAAGAAGCGGAATCAAAAAATAAAAATAATGAAAAAGTTATAAATTATTTAAAAGATAAAGAAAGTGTATTAAAATATTTAACAGAAAATGTTGTATCAGGTGATGTTATTATTTTTAAAGCGTCTAATGGAATGAAATTTTTTGAATTGTGTAACCAATTTGAAGAAAAAATAAAAAAACTATAGATTTTTTTGTGATTTATGATATAATACAAATACCAATTTATATTTGGAGGATGTTTAATGGTGTTTAAAGATTATTACAAATTATTAGGACTTGAAACTCCTAGAGTATCAATAGATGAAATAAAATCAGCATATAGAATAGCTGCTAAAAAATATCACCCAGACTTGAATGTAGGTGATAGTTTAGCAGAAGAAAAAATAAAGGAAATAAATGAGGCATATAGAACATTATCTGTACCTTCATCAAAAAGAAAATATGATAGAACCTGGAACACACACAATTTGCGTGAAAGACAAAAGAATTTAAAGGGTAAAGAATCTATTTTTCAAATATTTTTAGGAAATGTTGAAAATGAACCAGAAAAAATAAAAGAACAGGAACCTATTCGTGGAAAAGACATAGAAACAGAAATAAATGTAAGTCTCGAAGAAGCATATTTTGGAACAGAAAAAAAGATAGCATTAAAAGACGTAAATGGTAGAAGTAAAGTATTTTCAATAAATATTCCAAAAGGAATAAAAAATGGAGAAAAAATAAGACTAATAGGTCAAGGTAAAGATGGTGCAAATGGTGGAAAAAGTGGTGATTTATATATAAAAATAGATATACAAAATAGCAAAAACTTTAGATTAAATGGTATGGATATATACACAGATTTATTGATTACACCTTGGGAAGCAAGTTTAGGAACAAGAGTAAATGTTCAAACGATAGATAGTGAAACTAAAATATATATTCCACAAGGAATACAAAGTGGAGAAAAATTAAGAATTTCTAATAAAGGTTATGATGATGGAAATGGAAATAGAGGAGATTTAGTAGCAGAAATAAAAATTGTTGTGCCAAAAAAAATATCAGAACAAGAAAAAGAACTATATGAAAAATTAGAACAAATTTCAAAATTTAACCCAAGAGAAGAAAAATAAATTAATTTACATAAATATCATATTGACAAATGGCTTGTTTTTAAGTATAATAAATAATAGACATGCAAAAGACGAGCTATGTATAAAATCATAGAAGAGGGGTGTCATAAATGGATATGTGGCAAGGAAAACACTTTAGTATTACAGATCCTAAAGATGTTAGAACAGTAATATACCAAGTAAATAAAACAGAGAAAGAATTTTTACCAGACTCACCAAAATTCACAATACAGAGATTAGACTTTTCAGAAGAATTAAGAGGTGAAAACACTAGAAAAACGTTTTACATAGATGATCCATCAGATAATGAAGATCAATTGGTAATTTTGTCTTTTGGAAAAGAAAGAGTTGTAGTAAACATGGCTCTTTTAGAAGGAAATAAAATTTCAATTTCAAAAAGACCAATGCCACTTAAATTAGATAGTTTGTATGCAGAAACTGAAACTGAATACAAGGATTTTCGTTATACACCAAATTTAAAGAGGCCAATATGTATTATCGACCCAGAAACTACAGAAGAAATAAAACCAATACTTTATTTTGATGAAAAAACAAATGAAGTTAAAGGTAAATGTAAATTAAAACCATATAAATCTTATTTTGCCTTTGAAATCAGGGAAAAATAAGACCATTAAGGAGGAAGTTTTAAATGGGAAATGCAGGTATAGGAGCTCAGAAAGACAACAAAATGAGAATACAAATTGTTTGTTCTATATTAGCAGAAGTGCAAAATGAATTAAAAGAAGGTCAAAAACCAGGAGATGCAACAAAAATTCAAGCAATAGCACAAAAAGATGATATTGCAGAGCATGTTATCTCAGAACTAATGCAAACTGTTGCAAGAGAAAATGAATGTAGATATGATGAAAAAACAGGTATGGCAATTAGAATAGTAGATGGAAAAGTAATAGAAGCAAATACAGAATCATTTAAAAAAATTGACCAAAGACGTAAGGAAGCTGGAAGAGAAGTAAAAACTATAAAGACAAACACAGAAATAGATAGATAATATTTAACAAACAAAAGAGTAGGTGATATAAATGAATTATAAAATGCAAGGAGCACTGAAAAAAAATAGAAAAAAAATTATGATTGGGCGGAATACTATGGATTATTTTAGTTTTAGTATTTATTTCGCCTTTTTCATATTCTGTTTTTCAAGCAAAACAAAGTGAAGCCTTTAGTATAGCAAGTTTTATAGAAAATTTTACACAAGGTATAATACATCCATTTTCAACATTAGGAAAGGTATTTGTTCAAGGAGCAGCAGGGGATTTTATACCAACATTAATAGGATTTACAATTATATATGGAATAGCATTTACAGTAGGTTTTGCAAAATCAGCACCTAAACATGAATATTCTGATATTGAACATGGTTCAAGTGATTGGAGCCAACATGGAGAGCAATATAATATATTAGATAAAAATAAAGGAATTATATTAGCAGAAAATAATTATTTACCAGTTGATAAAAGAGGAAATGTCAATGTATTGGTAGTCGGAGGTTCAGGTTCTGGTAAATCTGCATCATATTCTATACCAAATGCATATCAGATGTTAGGCTCATATGTGTTTACAGATCCTAAAGGAGAGTTATATGACAAAACAGCAGGATATCTAAGAGATCATGGCTATAAAATAAAAGTTTTAAATTTAGTAAGACCACAATATAGTGATGGATATAACCCTTTAATGCATATATCTTCAGAGATTGATGTAGATGTTATAGCAAATACTATTATTAGAGGACAAAAAAGTGATGGTGGAAGTTCAGAGCCATTTTGGGATGATTCAGCAGAAATGCTATTAAAAGCATTGATATATTATTTGTTAGCAACAAGACCTAAAGAGGAACAAAATTTAGCAAGTTGTGCAGAATTAGTAAGAGCGGCAAATGCTAAGGGAGGAAGTAATTTATTAACAGAATTGATAAGTGCATTACCTTATGACCACCCAGCAAGGATGTATTATAAATCTATTGAAATTGCACCAGAAAAAACATATAGTTCTATATTAAGTACATTGCAATCAAAATTAGGGAAATTTGATTCTAAAGAAATTGCGGAATTAACATCAACAGATACAATAAATTTTGAAGAAATAGGAAATCAAAAAACAGCAGTATATGTTATATCTTCAGATACACATACAGCGTATGACTTTTTATTAACTATATTTTTTGCACAGATGATACAACAATTGTATGATTATGCAGATCAAAATGGTGGAAAATTGAAAGAGCAAACATTTTTTATATTAGATGAGTTTGCAAATATAGGAAAAATACCGGATTTTGACAAAAAGATATCAACATCAAGAAGTAGAAAAATATCTTTTAGTGTAATTTTACAAAATGTTGACCAATTAGAAGCAGTTTATGAAAAATCTTATGAAACTATAATGGGTAACTGTGATACACACTTATTTTTAGGAAGTAACTCATTTAAAACTGTTGAATATTTTTCAAAACAATTAGGAGAAAAAACAATAGAAAGGGATAGTGTATCAATAAGCAAGGATAAACAAAATCATAAAACAGGAAAAAGTATTTCAGATCAAGTTATGGCTAGAGCATTAATGACACCAGATGAATTACGTAGAATGGATATTGATCAATGTATAATTTTTGTAAAAGGATTGAAACCTGTAAAAGCAGATAAATATTATTATTTTAAACATCCAATGGCGAAAGAATTAGAACGTCATGAAATTAGCCATAATGATATAGGCGAAATTCAAAGAGGAACGTGGAGAAAATATAATCCGTATAATCCTTATGTTCCAGAAGATGAAGAAAAAAAGGTAGAAAACCTAAAAGTTGAATCTTTGGATGATTTGTTTGAGGATGATGAAGAAGTGTCAGAAATAAAAAAAGAAGAACCTAAAAAAGAAGTTGTTGCAGAAAAGAAAAATGCAGAAGTTGTTATTCCTGATTTGGAAGAAATGGATGAAAAAGTTCCAGTAGGTGTTACAAATAGTAATATGGTTTCTTTGGATGATTTTGAGGCAGATGATGCTCCTGTACTTCCTCAAGATGATGAGTATGATTTGCAAAAAGAACTTGAAGCTAAATTTGATGAATTATTTGGACCAATAGATGATGATAATTAAAATTTTATTAAAGCAGTACATTTATGATAGTGTACTGCTTTTGAAAATATTTTCAAATTTTGCTTGACTTTTTTTTTGAATATGATACAATACAAATGTTCGCATATAAAAAATAGGAGGTAGTAATTTATTATGAATTTTGTACATATAGCAGATATGCACTTTGACAGTCCATTTGTTAATTTAGCAGATAAAGAAGGTTTTGGAGATATTAGAAGAATGGATCAAAGAAATGCATTCAAAAAATTAATAACTTATATAAAAGAAAATAAAATACCATATCTATTTATATCAGGAGACATGTATGAACATAAATATGTTAAAAAGTCAACAATTCAATATATAAACAATTTATTTCAAGAAATACCAGAAACTAAAATTTTTATATCACCTGGAAACCATGATCCTTATGTAAAAAACTCATTTTATAATCAATTTGAATGGAGTAAAAATGTAAAAATATTCAATTCAAAAATAGAAAAAGTTTCTTATGATGATGTAGATATTTATGGATATGGATTTAATAATTTTTATTGTGACAATTGTGGAATAGAAAACTTAATAATAGAAAATCCAGAAAAGATAAATATTTTAGTAATACATGGAACATTAAATGGAGCAATTTTAGAAGATAATAATTATAATCCTATATCAGAAAAAACTTTAAAAGAAAAAGCTTTCGACTATGTTGCATTAGGACATATTCATAAATCTAATTATGATGTAAATACTCAGGAAGCAGATATTTTGAATAGCAATATAAAAGGAATGGCAGAAAACAAAAAAATAGTATATCCAGGTTCTACAGTTTCTATGGGATTTGATGAGCTTGGAAAACATGGAATGATTGTAGGAAATATAGAGAAAAATCAAGAACCAGAATTAAATTTCATTGAATTAGATGATAAGCAATTTGTTGAAAAAGAAATTGATGTTACAAATATATTGTCAAAAGAGGAATTAATAGAAAAAATAAATGAAGAACCAATTTCAGAAAAAGAATTAGCAAAAATAATTTTAATAGGAAAAAGGCGCTTTGAAATAGAACCTTATGGATTATATAAGGTTATTCAAAATAAACAGATAATAAAAATAAAAAATAAAACAAAAATATATTATAACTTAAAAGAAATTGCTAATCAGCACACATTAAAGGGATTGTTTGCAAAAGAAGTCCAAGAGAAAATGAGTTTGCAAAATATTACGGAAGAAGAAAAAGATATTATTGAAAAAGCAGTAGAGATAGTTTTTGAAGCACTTGAATAAAATGTAAAACTATAATGCACAATAAAGGAGGCACTATATGAAAATAGAAAAATTAAATATACATTCTTATGGAAAAATAAAAGATAAAGAAATAAAATTTAGAAATCATATAAATATAATATTTGGAAAAAATGAATCAGGAAAATCTACTATAATGCATTATATAGTGAATAGTTTATATGGAATAAGCAAAAATAAAAGAAGTAAAGAATTATCAGATTATGATAAATATCTTCCATGGTCAGGGCAAGACTTTTCAGGAAAAATTTCTTACATATTAGATAATGGAAAATATTTTGAAGTTTATAGAGATTTTTATAAAAAAAATCCTAAAATATATAATGAACAAAAAGAAGAAATAACAAATAATTTTAGTATAGATAAATCAACAGGAAGCCAATTTTTTTATGAACAAACAAAAGTTGATGAAGAATTATTTTTATCTACAGTTGTTTCTAATCAACAAGAAGTAAAATTAGGAAAAACAGAACAAGGAAATTTAATTCAAAAAATTGCAAATTTAGTAGGAACAGGTGATGATAAAACATCTTTTAGAATAGCAATGGATCGTATAAATAGAAGACAACTAGAAGAAATAGGAACAGCAAGAACTAGGGAAAAGCCAATAAACAATGTGCAGAAAAAAATAGTAGAATTACAACAAGAAAAAAGCGAATTAGAAAAATATGAAAATGAACAATATGTGATAGAAGAAAAAATTTCAGAAAAAAAAGAAGAAATTTCTAATTTAGAATTAGAAATGCAGATGTATAGAGATATAAAAAATATTTTAGAGAAATTAAAAATAGAACAAGAGAAAATAAATTTTCATAACCAATTAAAAACCAATAATATGGCTAAAATAAAGGAATATGACTTTAGTATTGATACATTGCAAGAAGAAAATAAAGAATTATTTTTAGAGAATTTTGAAAATAAAAAATTTAAAAAAGAAAAAAATGAAAGTAGTTTTATTTTTTGTGTTATAATTTTAGTATTAGCAAATATTTTGCAATTTTTATTTTTAAAAAATACAATGGTTAGATTTTCAATTTTAATAATTTTAGTTTCCATAACAGTTACTGTAATTTTTTCACATATCCGTAGTAAAAAAGCTAATGAAGAAAGTATAAAAAGTTATAATGAAAAAGTAAAGAGAAAAGAGATTATTAAAGAAAAAATAAATTTGATAGGAAATGAAATAAAAACTTTAGAAAAAAGTAATGAAGAAATAGAAAAAACTATAAAAGAAATAAAAAAACAAAATGAAGAAAAAGCAAGAGAAAAATTAGATTATATATATATTAAATATCATAAAAATATAAGTGAAGATATTTTAAATTTAAAAAATTTAGAACAAATACAATTTAAAATTCAAATATTGCAAGAAAAAGTATCAAATAGCAAAGTTGATTTACATAGTTTAGAACTAGATAAAAATAATATTGAACCACAATTAGATAAATTAGCATTTATAGAAGAAGAATATGTATTACAAAAACAAAAGAAGGAAGAATTAGAAAAATTAAACATGAGTTTTGAGCTAGCAAAGACGATCTTAAATAATTGTTATGAAAATATGAAAAGTACAATAACACCTCAATTTACACAAAATTTATCACAAAATATAGCAGATATAACAAATAATAAATATACAAATGTAAATTTTAATGAGGAAACTGGATTAATAGTAGAAAACCAAAAAGGAGATTATGTGTCTGCAAATCAATTAAGTGTAGGAACAATAGAGCAATTATATTTATCACTTAGATTATCTATGATTACAAATTTATCTAATGAAACTTTACCAATTATTTTAGATGAAGTTTTTGCATATTTTGATGATGATAGATTAGAAAACTTTTTATTAGCAATAGATAAAAAATATAAAAATAATCAAATATTAATTTTTACTTGTACAGATAGAGAAAAACAAATTTTAGACAATTGTGGAATAGTATATAATTTTTTAGAGGTTTAGTATGTATAAATATAGTGATGTACATAAATTTATTAGAGTGGTTGATTTTTTGCCATTTTTGTAGTAAAATTAGTTAGAAAATGAAAAAAAAAGAAAGGAATGTTAATACATGTTTGACAAATTAGAATTAGTAGAAAATAGATATGAAGAATTAACACAAATGATTAGTGATCCAGAAGTAATTGCAAATCAATCAGAATGGCAAAAATTAATGAAAGAACATGCAAGTATAGAAGAAGTAGTTTTTAAATATAGAGAATATAAAAAAGTAAAACAAAATATGGAAGAAGCAAAAGAAATGATGCAAGATCCAGAAATGAAAGAATTAGCAGAAACAGAATTTTATGAAGCAAAAGAAATGATACCAAAAATAGAGGAAGAATTAAAAATTTTATTAATTCCTAAGGACCCAGACGATGACAAAAACATTATATGTGAAATTCGTGCAGGAGCAGGAGGAGAAGAAGCAGCATTATTTGCAGGAACATTATTTAGAATGTATACAATGTATGCAGAAAAGAAACATTGGAAATTAGAAGTTTTAAATGAAAATGAAACAGGTCTTGGAGGATATAAAGAAATATCTTTTATGATAACAGGAAAAGGAGTATATAGCCGTCTAAAATTTGAAAGTGGAGTGCATAGAGTACAAAGAGTACCAGACACAGAAAGCAGTGGTAGAATACATACATCTACAGCAACTGTAGCAGTACTACCAGTGGTAGAAGATGTAGAAATAGAAATAAATCCAGCAGATATAAAAATGGAAGTATTTCGTTCATCAGGAGCAGGAGGACAACATATAAATAAAACTTCATCAGCAGTAAGACTTATACATGAACCATCAGGAATTGTTGTAGAATGTCAAACTGAAAGATCACAATTTCAAAATAGAGATAATGCAATGAGGATGTTAAGAACAAAATTGTATGAGATAGAAAAACAAAAACAAGATAGTGAAATAGCAAACAGCAGAAAATCACAAGTAGGTTCAGGAGATAGAAGTGAAAAAATAAGAACATACAATTATCCACAAGGAAGAATAACAGATCATAGGATAGGTATGAGCATTTACCAGATGGAAAACTTTTTAAATGGTGACCTTGATGAAATGATAGATAACTTAATAGCAGCAGACAGAGCAGAAAAATTAAAAGGTGAAGAAGAATAAAATATAATAATAATCATAACTCATTAAAGTAGAACATAAAATTTAGTGAATAAAAAATAACTCAGGATTTTAGTAATTATATTATACAAAATTCTGAGTTTAATGTTTAAGAAAGGATGATGTATTTGCAAATTTTAAAAACTACTTTAATGGGTTTATTTTTTGGTACATTTGGAACCACATTGGGAGGTTTTATAGGTATATATGTAAAGAAAAACTCAAATAAATTTTTAAGTTTTATTTTATCATTTGCTTCAGGACTTATGATGGCAATAATTTGTTTTGATTTAATTCCAGAAGCACTAGAAATAAGCGGAATATGTCAAGTTATATTAGGAATATGTTTTGGAATTATTACAATGATTTTTTGTGATTTATATGTAGATAAAAAATCTAAAAATATGAAATCAAATCAATTACTGAAAACTGGAATAGTTATTTCTATAGGCCTTGCTATTCATAATTTTCCAGAAGGATTGGCAATAGGTTCAGGTTTTAATGCATCAATAAAGTTAGGAATTAGTCTTGCTATTGCAATTTGTTTACATGATATACCAGAAGGAATATCAATGGCTGTTCCAATGAAAAATGGAGGAATGTCAAAATTAAAAGTTATATTTTATGTAATTTTATCAGGAATAACAACAGGAATAGGTGCATTTTTTGGAGCAATATTAGGAACTATATCAACAAATGTAATAGCAATATGTTTAAGTTTTGCAGCAGGAGCAATGCTATATATAGTATCTGGTGAATTAATACCAGAATCAAATCAATTATATCATGGAAGAATGACTGCTATTGGTAATATTATTGGTTTTTTAATAGGAATGTTTGCAATGAACTTAAATATCTAGTATTAATATGTGATAATTGACTTTTCTTATATATAAAATTAAAATGCACAAAAAATTTATTTCATGAATTTTAATGAATGAACACAGATGCGGACTTTAAATATTTGGAATAGTGTAAATGCTAGTAATGTCCGCTTTGGGTTCGAGATTATGCTTCATAATATTCTTCTGTATTAGAATATAAATCATTAAGACTAATATTTAAAACCTTGCAAAAAGCCAAAGCTTCAAAGTCCTTAACTGTTTTTTTACCATATTCAATTTCATATATGTCACTAATATACATAGTAACACCAATTAGATCAAGTTTTCTACAAATTTCAGGCTGTGAAATTTTTCGTTGTTTTCTAAACTTTCTTAAATTCTTACCAATAATATTCAAATTCCCATTTAAAGTTTTAACTTTCATACAAATACCTCAATTCTTATAAAACTCATAACTATTATTCTATACTAAACTTATGGGTTTAATTACAGTAACACTCTGTAAATTCTACAAAATATGACAAAATTTTTACGATTTATAACTTATTGTTTTGGATAAGCTAGAGTGAAAGTATAGTATTTTTGCAGTTTTATCAATAAACTATGCATAATAATTTTAGTGTGACTTTTGTGTACTAATAAACAAATTAATTAAAGACAAATATGTAATACATAATTTATAAATATGTGGTTCACAGTTTATTAAGTGAAGTATAAATTTATAGATAAACTATTGATATTTTTGGAGTTTTATAGTAAAATACAAACAGACTTTTGAATACAAAAAATAGTTATATTTGGTTATATAAGAAATGAAAGGATGATATAGATGACAGAAATAGAAAATGACCTATTAAAAGGATTAAATGACAAACAATATGAAGCAGTAACAAGTATAGAAGGACCATGTTTAGTAATAGCAGGAGCAGGAAGTGGAAAAACAAAAGTACTAACACATAAAATAGCATATTTAATGAAAGAAAAAGATGTAAAACCATGGAACATATTAGCAATAACATTTACAAATAAAGCAGCAAATGAAATGAAAGAAAGAATAGCAAATTTAGTAGGAGATGATGCACAAGATATATGGATGGGAACATTTCATTCAATATGTGTAAAAATCTTAAGAAGATTTATAGACAGAATTGGATTTGACACATCATTTATTATATTTGATTCATCTGACCAAAAAACAATGGTAAAAGCATGTATGAGGGACTTAGGAATAGATGACAAGAAAATGACAGATAGAAGTGTACAATTTGAAATAAGTAATGCAAAAAATGAAATGTTAGAACCAGTAGCATATACGGCAAGTGCAGTAGGAGATTATAGAAAGGAACAAATAGCAAAAGTATATGAACTATATCAAAAAAGACTAAAAGAAAATAATGCTATAGATTTTGATGATATTATAAATTATGCAATTAAAATATTAATGGAAAATCCAGACGTACTTGAATATTATGCAGAAAAATTTCAATATATATTAGTAGATGAGTATCAAGATACAAATAAATCTCAATTCACATTAATAACAATGTTAGCATCAAAACATGGAAATGTAACAGCTGTAGGAGATAATGACCAAGGAATATATTCGTTTAGAGGTGCAGATATTTCAAACATCTTAAATTTTGAAAAAGATTTTCCAGGTACAAAAATTATAAAATTAGAGCAAAATTATCGTTGTACAGGAAATATACTAAAAGCAGCAAATGCAGTTATAAAAAATAATGAAGTTAAATATAAAAAAGAATTATGGACAAATAATGAGGTAGGACAATTACCAAAAATATATTCAGCAAAAAATGAATATGATGAAGGAAGTTTTATAGTACAACAGATAAATCATTTAAAAACAGAAGAATATTTCAAATATTCAGATTTTGCAGTATTATATAGAATGAATACACAATCAAGAGCAATAGAAGACATTTTTAATAGAGAAGGAATACCATACAAAATTGTTGGAGGACTTAAATTCTATGAAAGAAAAGAAATAAAAGATATAATTTCATATTTAAGATTAATTCAAAATCCAGCAGACAACTTAAGTTTAAAAAGAATTATAAATGAACCAAAAAGAGGAATAGGAAAAGCAAGTTTAGAAAATATAGAAGAATTAGCAAATAGAACAGAACAATCAATGTATGAAGTTATAAAAAATGCTGATCAATATGGATTAAACAGAGTATTTTTAAATTCAAGAGAATTTGTTAATTTAATAGAAGAAATGAGAGCAAAAAAAGATGAAATGGAAATTTCTAAATTAATAACAAATACTTTAAAAAAATCAGGATATACTAAAGCATTAGAAGATGAAAAAAACATAGAAGCAGAAAATAGAATAGCAAACTTAGACGAATTTTTAAATGTTGCAATTGAATTTGAAGAGGAATCAGCAGATAATACATTAAGTGAATTTTTAGAAGGAATTACATTATCAAGTGATTTAGATAATATGGAAGAAAATGAAGACACAGTAACTTTAATGACATTACATAGTGCTAAAGGATTGGAATTTCCAGCAGTATTTTTAGTAGGATTAGAAGAAGGTGTTTTTCCAGGATATAAATCAATAGGAGAACCAAAAGAATTAGAAGAAGAAAGACGTTTATGTTATGTAGGAATCACAAGAGCTAAACAATATTTATTTTTAACATTTAGTAAACAGAGAACAGTGTTTGGATCTACAAGTTGTAATCCAGTATCAAGATTTTTAAAAGAAATTCCACCAGAATTATTAGATGGATATGATGATGCTTTAGGAGAAAGCCAAAATGATAGTGTTTTTGGAAATAGTAAAGTCTTTAGTGATTCACCATTTAGTTGGTCTTATGGAAGTAAAAACAATGGAAATATAAAAACATATAAAGTAGATACAGGTAAAGTTGCATCTTCTACAAATACAGGAATTTTCCAAAGAACAGCAGAAAGTTTTTTAAATTCTCTAGGGAAAAAGCCAGGTAATGCAAATGTTGATTTATCAAAATATGAACAAGGTGTAAAAGTTTATCATAAAAAGTTTGGTGAAGGAGTAATATCTTCTGTTGAACCAGAAAATGATGATTTAAAAGTTGATATTCAATTTGAAAAATTTGGACATAAAAGATTGATGGCAAAATATGCTAATTTAGAAATAATTTAACAAATTTTATAACTATGTAGATTTTTAATTTACATAGTTATATTTTTTTTAATTTTGTACATAATAAAAAAGAGAAATTGTTGCTTTTTAGTAATAATAATTTTTAGAAAGGAATGTGATAAAAATGGCAGATTTAACACAAGTTGAGTTACAACATTTACGACATTTAATAGGTGCACATGAAACAGCATATCAAAAATTAAATGCATATTCAGCACAAGCGGTTGACCCACAAATAAAACAAATATTTTCAAAATCAGCACAAGATGCATTAAACACAAAACAAAAATTAATGACATTTTTAAACAATTAATTGTAAGAATTTAAAGAGGGAGGTTATATCATGGACGAAAAAACAATGGTGAATGATATTTTAGGTAATGTCAAAGCAGATTTAACAGCATATCAAACAGCAATATCAGAATCAGAAAACATGGGGCTTAGACAAACATTTCAACAAATACGTAATAATGATGAAAGTTTTCAATATGAATTATTTAGAATAGCCCAAACTAAAGGATATTATGTGCCATCTCAAAAGGCTACTGTTACAGAAATAAATAATGTAAAAACAAATCTTAGTTAGTTATTTTTAGATAGAGATAATTTGATTTTTTGAAAAATGGAGAAAAAATGAATATAAGTGAGATAAATAGAGAAAAATATAGTAAAATTACTATTTTTTTACATTCAATTTATCTTGCTTTTTTTTTAATATTACAATATGATTACAGTAATATTACAAAGGGAGAATTGATTAATGTTAAAAAAAGTTTTAATACATGCACGTAGATCATTGAAACTTGTCATATTGCTAATAATTGCAGCTTTTTTAATTGTGGGGTTAGTAGCATATTTTTTTAAACCAACATATAGAGTTGTATTAAATAATGAACCAATTGGTTACACAGTAGATAAGGGAAAATTACAAGCGAAAATTAATGACTACATAAAAAATGGAGATGGTCAAAATGTAGCATTTGTGCAAGTTGATCAAATGCCAGAATATCAATTATGTTTGTTAAAAAGAGGTATAGTACCAAATGACAATGAAATTTATGATAAAATAAAAAATGCAGGAACCACATATTATAGATATTATGCAATATTAGAAAATCAAGAAGAAAAAGTATATGTCTCAACATTTGCTGAAGCTGAAAATGTTGTTAATATGCTAAAAGAAAAAGAAAGCAATAATATGGAAAGCATAGCTATTTCTGAAAAATATGAAGTAGAAAATAAAGAATTTGTTACAGAAGAAGATGCGGTAGCTAAATTATATGTAGAAAAACCAAAAGAAGAAACACCACAAGTTCAAGTAGCTAAAGCAAATAATATAGTAACATCAAAAAAAGCTACGGGTACGGTAAATACAGGATTTAATATTTCTGGTTCTAAAGTAAGTTTGGGAATATCTTTAATAAAACCTATATCTGGAATAATTACATCAAGATTTGCAGAATCAAGTAGAATACGTTCATCAAGACATACAGGACTAGATATATCAGCATCAACAGGTACACCAATAAAAGCAGCATCATCAGGTACTGTTACTTTTTCTGGAAGAAAAGGTTCTTATGGTAATTTGTTGGTAATAACACATGGAAATGGTGTTCAAACATATTATGGACATTGTAGTGCTTTATATGCATCAGCTGGACAAACTGTTTCACAGGGACAAGTTGTTGCAGCAGTAGGTTCAACTGGAAATTCAACCGGACCACATCTTCATTTGGAAATTAGAGTAAAAGGGGTTGCATATAATCCTCAAAACTATTTATATTAAAAATAATAAAACACTGTATAAAAATGATTAAACTAATTATTAATGAAATTTAATAATAAAGTTTTTCAATTTTGTACAGTGATTTTTTTAAAAGTTAATACAAATTTTGCAGCTTATGTAAAATACTTTATAGTTGTAGGTATTGGCTGTTCTTTTATTAAGGTTTGACCATGTTCTTTTAGAACACAATCAAAATTACTATTGTATGTAATAAAATCTGCAAATTCAATAATTAAAGTAGTAAATTTTTTAAAAGTTTTATTATCTACGTTAAATCCAGATAATGTTAAATAAACGTTATCATCATAAAGAATTAAAGAAGAATTTTTTACAATTTTACGTGTTACTTTAATATTTCTATCTTTTAAAACTGTGCAGAAATTACAAAAATTATCAAAAGTATAAAAATTTAAAGTTACAGCAACTCTTTCTCTTTTAAAATTTCGAGGTGAAGATTTTATTTTTCTTTTTATATCTGTATTTCCAATTTTTTTTCTTGATGGAAATGATGGATATTTGCGCTTTAGAAATGAAGGTGTAGATGATTTTTCAGGATTTGGTTCATCTTCTGATTGGAATTTTGTTATTGTAAAAACAATTGCTTCATTAGAACTTGAAAAAGTTTCTATAAAAAGTTTATGTCCATCAGTATCAAAACCAATTTCTTTTTTGGCAGTTTTTAAAATTCTTAGTAATAGTTCTTGTGATGTTTGATCTGAAGATAATAATTTTTGTACATCTATTTTTGTATTTTCTAGTTCTTCTTGATTTATTATAATTCTAATTTTATTTTCTGTTAGTTTTTCTATTTTCAATTTTGTTGCCTCCTTTAAAACTACTATATTTATTATACTATATATTTGTTAATTTTTAAATGTATAATTTTTGGAAATTTAGGAATGCAATAGTTATTATTTAAAATATGATAAAAAATTAAATGGCTTTGAGTAAAGTAAATATAAAAATGTTTGGAAAGATATATGAAAGTAATAATTAAATTTATAACACAGATTAAAGCAAAAAGCAATATAATCCAAGTCAATTATTCTTATAAAAATTTGAATTAATATTATAAAAAAATATAAATTTACTTGAAAAAAACTCAAAATCAAGGTATAATACGTATGTTAGTTGAAAACTGTAAAACCGTAAGAAAAAATAAACTAAAAAACAAAAGTAGAGGTAGTATTAAAAAAGTATAATGGAAAGTATGCAATAGCTTTAGATAAATTATACCTCATGAAAGGAATGAACAAAAATGGCAACAAGAGAAAAAAATATATGGATATTAATAGTATTTATTTTATCAGGATTAGTAATAGGGGGACTTATAGGAAGATTAGCAAGTAATGTGCAAGGGTTATGGTGGCTTTCTTTTGAACAAGAATTTGGATTAAAAGAACCATTAGTATTAGATTTAAGCATATTGAAACTAACTTTTGCATTAACATTTAGAATTAATATAGCTAGTATAGTAGGAGTGTTAATTTCAGTTTTTGTTTATAGAAAAGTATAATAAGGGACAAATTTGATGCTAGAAAGGAATGTAATTTAATTTGTCAATTAAAATAAAGGATTTACCAACAGGAGAAAGACCTTATGAAAAACTAGAAGAAAAAGGAGCTAAATTTTTATCAAATTCAGAATTATTAGCAATAATAATAAAAAATGGAACAAAAGAAGAAACATCTGTCCAAGTTGCTCAAAAAATTCTGAAATTAGGAATGAGTGATATGGGTGAAGATTTGGCTTTTTTAAAATCTGCAACTTTAGAAGAACTAATGCAAATTAAAGGAATAGGAAAAGTAAAAGCAATACAATTAAAAGCAATATGTGAGTTAGCAATAAGGCTTTCAAAACCAAATATATCTAAAGGAACAGAAGTAAAAAATACAAATCAAATTGCCCAAACAGTTTTAGGTGAATTTCAGTATGAAAAAAATGAAGTAGCAAGGTTATTTTTATTAAATACAAGAAATTGTTTGTTAAAAATAGAAGATGTTGCTTTGGGTGGAACTAGTTTTGTAAAATTAGATATTAAAACTGTAATTTCAAGTGCAATAAGAGTAGGAGCAAGTAGAATAATATTAGTGCATAATCACCCAAGTGGGGATGCAACTCCTAGTCAAGCTGATATTCATTTTACAGACAAGCTATATAATTCATTAATTGCATTTAATATAGAGCTTATAGATCATATTGTTATAGGCAATATGGAATACAAAAGTGTATTTGAACATATAGAAGAGTTATGTCAAAATGCAAGACAAATTACAGATGATAGAACAAAAAATCAGGTTGTTGAATAGAAAGGAAATGTGTATTATGAAGTTTTTTTCATTTGGTTCAAAAGATATAGGAATTGATTTAGGAACGGCCAATATTTTAGTGACTGTAAAAGGTAAAGGAATAGTTTTAAACGAACCTTCTGTTGTAGCAATTGATAGAAAAACTGGAGTGATTGTAGCAACAGGAACTGAAGCAAAAGAAATGTTAGGGAGGACTCCAGAACAAATAAAAGCGGTAAGACCATTGAAAGATGGAGTTATAGCAGATTTTACTGCAACACAATTAATGTTAAAAAATATAATCCAAAAAGTAGATAAACGTTTTAATTTAGGAAGACCTAGAGTTGTTGTGGGTGTTCCATCAGGAATTACTGAAGTTGAAGAAAGAGCAGTAGAAGAATCAGTTTTACAAGCTGGTGCAAAAGAAGTATATTTAATAGAAGAACCAATGGCAGCTGCAATAGGAGCATCACTAGATGTTGCAGAACCAAGTGGAAGTATTATTGTAGATATTGGTGGAGGAACTACAGAAGTGGCTGTTATTTCTTTAGGAGGGATAGTTGTTAGTCATTCACTTAGAGTAGCGGGAGATGAATTAGATTCAGATATTGTTAATTATGTGAAAAGAGAAATGAATTTAGCTATAGGAGAAACAACAGCAGAACAAATAAAATTAGCAATTGGTTGTGCAATGCCTCTTATGACAGAAATGTCAATGGAAGTAAGAGGCAGAGATTTGGCAGATGGATTACCACGTAATGAGAAAATAACATCAGTGCAGACACAAGAAGCAATGCAGGAATCTATTGCAAAAATAGTTGAAGTAGTAAAATCTACATTAGAAAAGACACCACCAGAATTGGCATCAGATATTATGGAAAAGGGTATTGTGCTTGCAGGTGGAGGAGCTTTAATTAAAAATTTGGATAAATTGTTAAGTATAGAAACAGGTATGCCAGTATATGTAGCAGAGGAACCTTTGGATTGTGTTGTAAGGGGAACTGGAAAAACTTTGGAAGATTTGGAAAATTTAAAAACGGTTTTAATAAATGCTCGTAAAAGGAGATAAAGTATATGTATAAAAAAAATAAAGCAGGAATATTAGGCATTGTTATTACAATTATAATACTTGTTTTAGTTGTTGTTTTTTCAAATGGAGAACGTAATACATCTTTTTTTGAAAATGTTGCAAATAAATTAGTAATGCCGATTCAAAATGGATTAACATATTTAAAAAATAAAATAAATGGAAATGATACTTTTTTTGCGGATATTAGTAATTTGAAGCAAGAGAATGAAAAATTGAAAAAGCAAAATAGTGAATTGGAACAGTCTTTGCGTGAATTGGAAAATATAAAGACTGAAAATGAGACTTTAAAAGAATATTTGGATTTGAATAAAAAGTATGGTGAATATAAAACAATACCTGCTTATGTGATTAATAAGGATATAAGTAATTATTCTAAGACATTAGTTATTAATGTTGGCTCAAAAGATGGTATTAAGGAAAATATGACTGTTATTGCTGATAAGGGCTTGGTTGGTCATGTTGTTTCTGTTACTGATTCTACTTCTAAGGTTCAGACTATTATTGATACTAGTAGCTCTGTTAGTTGCTTGATGAGTACTAATAAGGATAGTATTGTTTGTAAGGGTACTTTGGAGGATAATAAAGTGCTTAAGGGTATGTATATTCCTACTGATGCTAATGTTATTCAGGGTGATAGTATTGAGACTTCTGGCTTGGGTGGAATTTATCCTAAGGGTATTCATTTGGGCTCTGTTAAGAGTGTGAGCTCTACTAAGAATGCTATTGATCGTTATGTGGAGATTGAGACGGCAGTGGAGTTTGATAAAATCGATACAGTTCTTGTAATTGAAAAGTAATTGTAATTGAAAAATAATTACAATTTTGGCGGCGTCAACTTTCATTTAAAACGCGGTTACATACACACAGTATGCGCCCTTGTTTTAAATAAAAGTTTCCTTGCCAAAATTTAATTCTTTTTCAATTACAGAGGTTTAAAAGAAGATAGTGGCAATGCTTGGCTACGTCAACTTTCATTTAAAACGCGGTTACATACACACAGTATGCGCCCTTGCTTTAAATAAAAGTTTCCTTGCCAAAATTTAATTCTTTTTGAATTACAGAGGTTTAAAAGAAGATAGTGGCAATGCTTGGCTGCGTCAAACTTCATTTAAAATGCGGTTACATACACACAGTATGCGCCCTTGTTTTAAATAAAAGTTTCCTTGCCAAAATTTAATTCTTTTTCAATTACAGAGGTTTAAAAGAAGATAGTAATAATGTTTGGCGGTGCGTCAAACTGAATTTGAGATTTAATCAATGTACACAAAAAATTGTGTGAGTAAGGAGGTTATGAAAAAAGTTATGAAAAAAGTTGTAATAAATATTGCTCTTGTGCTTTTAATATTTGTTTGTTATTTTTTGCAATCTAATTTTTTTAGTTGGTTTACAATAGCAGGCGTGTCTCCTAACTTATTTGTAATTTTTATTGTGTTTGTAGGATTATTCGGTAATAAGTTTATGGGAGTGACATATGGACTTTTTTTAGGTTTTTTCTTAGATTATCTTTTTAGAAGCAAAGTTGGAATTTCTGCAATAGGTTTAGCTTTAATAGGAATTTTAGCTAAAGTTTTTGATAAAAATTTTTCTAAAGATAGTCGTATTACTATAATGCTAATGATGGCGGCTTTAACTATTTTTTATGAAGTTTTTTCTTATGTAGCAAGTTATGTGATTTTTTCGATAAATTTTGAGTTGCTATATTTTATAAAAATTTTGTTGGTAGAAGTTGCTTATAATGTAGTGTTAACTGTTATTTTGTATCCAGCTATGCAAAAGTTTGGATATTATATAGAAAATACTTATACAGGAAATAAAATTTTGACAAGATATTTTTAATGTTATGCAAACAAAAATGGATGTAGCAGTTTTTTAAAAAATAGTATAATTTTTCTAATAGGGAATGTTTTGGAAGCAGGTGAGAGTTTGGGAATAAAGAAGATAAGAAGAAATAAAGTAAATAATGTAAATACAAATTTGAGATTTAATATGGTTACAGTTATAACATATCTTGTTGGAATTGTATTGTTAGTCCAATTGTTTAATTTGCAAATTGTACATGGAGCAGAATATAGAGAAGAGTCAAATACGAGACTTACAAGAGAGAGTACTTTAGAGGCTACTAGAGGAAATATTATGGATAAATCAGGTAATGTATTAGTATCATCAAATACAAAATTTGGTTTGGAATTGTATAAAACAAAAATAGATACTGAAGCATTAAATGAAGCAATATTAAATATGATACAAGTTTTAGAAAAATATGAAGTTAGTTATCCAGATTCTTTTCCAATAAAAATAGATCCATATACATTTACATTGGAAGGAGATAATTTATTAGCTTGGAAAAAAGCTAATAATATGACAGAAGATATGACAGCAGAACAAGCATTTTTTAAAATGAAGGAAAAATATAAAATTAATAGTGCTGATATTTCAGAGGCTAGAAAAATAATGGCAATTCGTTATGAAATTACACAGAAGGGTTATAGTAGTACAAAAGCGGTAACTATTTCTAGTGATATTCCAAGAGAGGCTGTTGCGGAATTTTCAGAAAATAGTGATAAGTTCCCAGGAATTAATATTTTTGTAAAACCTGAAAGAACATATACAAAAGGTTCTTTGGCATCACATATATTAGGATATGCTTCTAAAATTAGTTCAGAAGAATATAAAACAAGAAAAGATACTTATGATCAAAATGATTTAATAGGAAAAACAGGTATAGAATATGTTTTTGAAGAATATTTAAAAGGAAAAAAAGGCGTAAAACAAATTGACATGGCAGTTGATGGTACTATAACAGGAGAATATACAGCAGAAGAGGCACAACCTGGTGCAGATATAGTACTTACAATAGATGCTAATCTACAAAAAGTAACAGAAGATGCTTTGGCTGCTAATATGCAAAAAATTAGAAGTGGAGGATTTGGAAAATCATATAATGCAATATCTGAGAGTTGTGTTGTAATGAATGTAAAAACAGGTGAAATCTTGGCAATGGCAAGTTATCCTGGTTATGATCCATCAGATTTTATAGGTGGGATAAGTAACGAAAAATGGAATAATTATGTGAATGATGCATCTAAACCACTTGTAAATAAAGCAATGCAAACATCATATTCACCAGGTTCAATATTTAAGATGGTAACAGCAATAGCAGGTTTAGAATCAGGAGTAATAACTCCAAAAACAATAATAAATGATACTGGTGTGTATACAAAATATGAAAAATATGGAACAAGAATGAATTGTTGGTATTATACAGATTATCATAGAGGACATGGACAATTAAATGTAATAGGAGCAATAGAAAAATCATGTAACTATTTCTTTTATGAAACTGCAGATAGAATGCAAATAGATACTTTAGATAAATATGCAAAATATTTTGGATTAGGTACAAAAACAGGAGTAGAATTAAGAGATGAAACTTCAGGAGTGTTAGCAAGTAAGGAAACTAAGGTGAAAATGCATCCAGATGCTTCTTATTGGGCACCAGGAGATACTTTAAATGCGGCGATAGGACAGGGTGATAATGAGTTTAGTCCATTACAAATGGCTAAATATATTAGTATGTTAGCTAATGGCGGAAATAAGATAGATGTAAGTATTATAAAAACTATAAGAAATGCAGATGGAACAGAGGAATCAAGAGATAATATAAATAAATTTGTAAAACAAAAATTAGGTTTGTCAGATGATGATTCGGAAAACTTAAATATAAATCAGGAAAACTTGAAAGTTGTGTTAGAGGGTATGAGGTCTGTTACAGAAGAGGGAACAGCGGCAAGTATATTTAAGGATTTTGAAATAGCAGTAGGTGGAAAGACTGGTTCAGCTGAGGCACCAGGAAATAAAGTAAATGCATGGTTTGCGGGTTTTGCTCCGTTTGATAATCCGGAAATAGCGGTTGTTGTTATGGCAGAAAATGGGGGGCATGGTTATTATACGGCTGATGCGGTGAAACAGATAATGAGGGAATATTTTGGAATGAATTTACAGAATGTTACGGAGGATGTTACGGCTAGTCCGTATACTGAAACTTTAAGATAGTTGGTTGAAAAAATATTACAATTTTGGCTACGTCAAACTTCGTTTAAAATTTAATCAACGTACCCTCGTACGCCTCATAAATTTTAAATTTGTTTTCCTTGCCAAAATTTAATCTTTTTTCAACCAAAGGAAAAATGAAAAATATTACAATTTTGCTACGTCAAACTTCGTTTAAAATTTAATCAACGTACCTTCGTACTACTTATAAATGGTTGCACCAAATAGAAAGGATTGATATGAGATGAAAAATGTTATAAGTGTTCAATTAAAGAAAGAAGAAACAATTTTAAAAATAGCAGAAACAGCAGAACAAAAAGATATAATGCAAACATTAAGAAAAAAGTTACCAGAATTAAAAAAAATGTACAAAACAGAAAAAATACCAATAAAAGTAACAGGAAAAGCACTAAAAAATAAAGAAATGGATGAAATACAAAATATAATACAAACAATTATAGATGTAGATGTAGACTTTGATACACCAAAATCTCTAGGATTATCAAGTATAAAGAAAACATTTAAACAAGAAACAATAGTATCAGAAACAACATTTCATAGAGGGTCTTTACGTTCAGGACAAAGATTGGAAGTTGATGGAAGTGTAGTAATACTAGGAGATGTGAACTCAGGTGCGGAAGTAATGGCATCAGATAATATAGTAATATTAGGAAACTTAAGAGGATTAGCACATGCAGGGGCTAAAGGGAACAAACAGGCAATAATAGCAGCAGGCTTATTAGATGTTGTACAAATAAGAATAGCAAATATTGTTAGAGAAATAGATAGAGAAGAAGAAACATTGCATAAACAAGCATATATACATGTAGTAGATGACAAAATAGAAATAGAATAATTTAATTAAATAAAAAGGAATAAATTGAAGTGTCTATACAGAAGTGTGCACTTCAATTTGTTCCTTTTTTAGTATTAGGAAAGAAGTAGTAAAAATAGAATAATGTAAAGCATTTGATCTTTAACTTCTTCTTTATACAAAAAAATAAGTATACAAATGATGATAATATCATCTAAAAAAAGATGAATGCCAAACATTTCAAAAATAGGTATAGAATTATCAACTAAAGCATCAGGATTAAAAGATAAAGGCCCAATTGAAGAAGGTAAAAAAGAAAAAAGAGATGAAAAAGGGTTAGTAGACTTTGTAGAATTTATAGAGTTTATAGAATTTATAGTTTCTATAGATTTTTCATTAGACCTTTCATCATTTTTAGTTAGTGATTCTTTTTTATCAAAATTTGTCAAAGATTCTTTATTAGAATTATTAAAAGATTCAGTATTATTCGGAACAGTGTTTGGAGGATAATATAAAGTAGGAGAAGTTGCCTTATGATTTATGTAAGGAGAAAAACGACGATTATTGTAATATGGGTAAAATTGTCTAAAAGGAGGAAAAGGGAGAGGCATTATTAAGAATTATCCTTGTTTGTATTATTTTGAGTATTTTTCAATGTTTCTGCAATTTTACTCATATTTAATAAATTTATGTAATTGTCAAGTTTTTCTTTTTTACCATCTCTTAGATACGGTTTTAAAGATGCAAGAAGATTACTTCTAGGGTCATTTTTTTGATTCATATTTCCTGCGATTTTCATTATAGAATTTAGATCTATACCACTTAAATCAAAGTTATTTGGAATTGAATTTGCTTGATTAGAATTATTAGAAGAATTTGAAGAAGAATTGTTGTTATTTGCTTGATTAAAATTATTACTAGAAGTATTGCTAGAATTTGTAGATGTATTTTGACTTTCATTAGATACATTTTGTTGGTTATTTTGAGCTTGTGCAAACATTTTAGAAAAATTTTGTATCATTTCAGGAGATATTTGGGAAATAGCACCATTAATATTACCACTGTCTACCATATTTTTTATATTATTCATAGTTGTTTCATCTAAATTATTATTCAAAATTATCACGTTCCTTTCTAAAAATAAAAGTAAAAAATATAATTATAAAAGTTCTTTTATATAATATATGCACTAAAAATAAAAAGTTTCATTATTATTTTATTTCTATATATTACAATAGATACTTGACTTAAAAAGTGCAATCTATGGAAAATTTATTTGTATTTAGTAATTTCTTTGACTTGTGCTAATTTTATTAGTTTGCTTTGTAAAATTTAACTGTACAACAGAGTATTAGTATTAATACTAAAAATAAAAAGCCTTTTTTAAAGTTTTTTGTAAATGTATTGTTAGTAAGCACATTTTACAAAAATTCTAAAAAAGGCATAATTAATTTATAAACTTAAATAAAAATATACAATCAATTTTATACCATATACCAACAAAAAATGCAATATTAAGTTTTAAGAAAATTATGAAAAATTATATAGAAAATTGAAAGAATCGTTGATACTGTAAGTAAATACGATTTTTTACTTTTTTATTAAGTTTATAACTTAATAAAAAAACAAAAGGAAAAAGAAGGAGGAATTTAAAACATGAACACAAAAAGGAAAAACGCAAGAGGAATTACACTAATAGCATTAGTAATAACAATAATATTATTGTTAATATTGGCAGGAGTAACAATAAATGCATTAAGTGGAGAAAATGGAATACTAAAAAGAGCAACACAAGCAAAAAGTAAAACAGGAAGAGCAAATGCATTAGAACAAATTAATTTAGCAATAATAACAGCAAGGACAGAAGGATTAGGACAAGTGGACAAAACAGTATTAAGAGATGAAATAACAAAAGCAGGAATGACAGTAAAAACAGATGGAGATGATTTACCTTATGAAGTAGTATCAGACAAATATTTATTTAGAATAAATGAAGACTACACAGTAGAAGAAATCTCAGGAATAGGATTATCAAAAAAAGAGTTAAAGTTGTTTAGTGGAGAAAGTGAAACAATAACAGCAACACTAACAGAAGGAGTAACAGGAACAATAACATGGGAAAGTGCAGACAAGAATGTAGCAACAGTAGAAAATGGAAAAATAACAGCAGTAGGAACAACAGGAAGCACAACAATAATAGCAAAAGTAGAAGGAACAGAATATGAAGCAACATGTAAAGTAAGCATAGTACAAAAAGTAATGAGTATAACAGCAAAAAATGTAACAGTAGGAAAAAATCAAACAGCAAAAATAGAAGTAACAACAACACCAACAGGGTTAGTAGAAGATTTAACATACATATCAGACACACCAAGTATAGCAACAGTAGCAGAAGATGGAACAGTAACAGGAGTGGCAACAGGAAGTGCAACAATAACAATAAAAGGAAAAGTATCAACAAATGTAAGCACAACATGTATAGTAACAGTAACAAAATCAAGAACAAGTGTAACAGCAGAACAAATAGCAGCAAATCCAGAAAAATATTATGGACAAGTAGCACAAAATTATACAGCAGGAGGAAAAACATATAGAATATTCTATATAGATACAGAAGGAAAATTTGGAGATAAAAATACAGTATATCTAAAAGCAGACTGGACATCAAATGATACTACATTATCAAGTTATACAAGCTACACACCAAGTGGAACAGATTTAACAACATATAAGAAATTAAATCCAAGTTGGGCAGCCAAAAGAGGAAGTAGCACATCTAGCTGGAATGAAAATGAACATGCAGCAGCATGGTTATGTTCACCAAGTAAATGGACAACATATTGTGATACATCAAAAGCAAATTATGCAATAGGATCACCAACAGCAGAGATGTATGTGGCATCATATAATCAAGTATCACATACAACAGGAAATTATAAATTAGGAGCAACATATAGAGCAACAGATTATCCAGGATATATATATACATTAAATGGAAAGCAATCCAATATAACAAATAGTGATTATTATACAGGAGATAATACATTAGATTATACAGGATATAATAGTATGTATTGTGGAAGAAAAGGTTCTAAAGGAGATTACTGGTGGTGGCTGGCTTCTCCTTCGTCTGGTTACTCCGGCGCTGTGTGCAATGTGTACGGTAGCAACGCGACCTTGATCGACAACGGCTGTAGCGGTACGTGTGGCGTAGCGCCCCTAGTTTCTCTAAAATCTGGAATCCAAGTTGAAATAGAAGAATAGAAATAATAGAAACTACGAAATTAGTAGATAGACAGAAACAAAAGATGGTGCAATCAGCCTACCGTGTATGATTGCACCTCGACAATATAAACAAAATATCTTATAAAAATGTATTACATCAAACTATAAAACAAAAATAGATGACAGAGTTTGTTAGTAAAGAAATTGAAAGTGAGCTTATGTCTAGTACTATTTTTAGAGCATTGCTAACCTCAGTGCTCTTTTTTGATTTACAATTCACACATACGCAACAAAAAATATACACAACAAAAATATATCTTGACATAATTGCATATAAATGCTAATATAATCACAAGTTTTATTTCAAATTATAATTTTATTTAAAATCAAGCTATAGCTTAAAATCAAAATAGCAATTGCTAAAATCTCAACAAACCCCAAAAATAAAAAAAACGAACACAAAAAATAAAAACGAAAAACAAACAAAATAAAAAATAGAAAATAAAAAAATACAAAGAAACATAACAAGGAGATGATCATATAGAATTACTTAACCTAAAAACAGACTATGTATTCAAACGTGTCTTTGGGCATGCAGGAAACGAAGAAATAACAAAAAACTTATTAAATTCAATAATAAAAGAAGAAATAACAGAAATAGAATTAGACAAGAATCCCATCTTAGAAAAAGACTTACTAGACGACAAAATAGGAATATTAGACATAAAAGCAAAACTCAACAACAACACAAACGTCGACATAGAAATGCAAGTAGTAGACCACAAAAACATAGAAAAAAGAATATTATTTTACTGCGCAAAACTCTTCACAAGTTCCTTAAAGTCAGGATACGACTATGCCGCACTAGAAAAATCCATAAGTATATTAATAACAAATTATGAACTAGAAAACCAAAAAGACATAGAAAAATACATCACAAAATGGAACCTCAGAGAAGAAACATACCCAACGCATATCTTGACAGACACAATGGAGATCTATATAATAGAGCTTAAGAAGTTCAAGAAATTCAAAGACAATTCTAACTATAAGCAATTAAACTCTTGGATAAAATTCATAGAAAGTTCCGAGGAGGAGATAGACATGTCTAATAAAGAAATAGTAAAAGCCAAAAAAGTACTAGAAGAAATAAGTCAAGACGAACACGAACGTTACTTAGCAGAACTTAGAGAAAAATACATACTAGACCAAAACAATATCGAAGCAACAGGATACGACAAAGGTTTGAAACAAGGAATAAAGGAAGGTAAAAGAGAAATAGCAAAAGAAATGATAAAAGAAAAAATGCCATTAGAAGTAATCAGCAAAATCACAAAAATTCCAAAAGAAGAACTACAAGAAATAAAAAAAGAAATTTAATTTTACATCTATAATTTGAAATAAAACTTTAAAATAAAAACAAGTTTTAAAATAATAAAAAATAACTCAAAATAAACAAGATAAAAGCATTCAAAAGCTAAAAAGACAATAATAAAAAATGTTAAAAAATAAATACTCTAACATATTTTTTTAGTAAGATTAGAGAATAAAGGAAAAGAAAGAGGTGGAATATATGAAACTATAAATACCTTATGGAATAAGTAATTATGAAGAACTTGTAACAAAAAATTACTATTATGTTGATAAAACGAAATATATAGAAGAGTTGGAGGAATTGCCACAGAAAACAATAATGTTTTTACGTCCAAGAAAATTTGGAAAAACACTATTTACAAGTATTTTAGAAAATTATTATGATAAAAGTAAAATTGAATGTTTTGAAAAATTATATGGGAATACATATATAGGAAAAAATCCAACGAAATTAAGAAATAGTTATTGTATATTAAAATTTAATTTTTCAAATATAGATACAAGTACAGAAGAAACAACAATAAGAGACTTTAAAAATAGTACAATAGAATCAATAAGATTGTTTATAGAAAAATATAATATAGATTTTCATATTAATGAAAACTACGAAGCAGAGGAAATTTTAAATAGTTTATTTATGGCATTTTTAATACAAAAAAGTAATGAAGAAATATATGTAATAATAGATGAATATGATTATTTTGCTAATGAATTATTAGAATTTAATCCAGAAGAATTTGATGTATTGGTATCAAAAAGTAAAAAAATAAGAAGATGGTATGAAATATTAAAAAAAGGAACAGAAACAGTGGTAGACAGAATATTCATAACAGGAGTAGCACCAATAACATTAGACAGTTTTACAAGTGGATTTAATATAGCAACAGATATAACAGAGGATGAAGAATTTAATGGAATGGTGGGCTTTACAGGAGAAGAGCTAAAAGAAATTTTAAATAATCAAGAAATATCACAAAAGGAACAAGAAAAAATAATACCAATAATGAAAGAAAATTATGGAGGGTACAAATTTTGCTTAAAAGCAAAAAATCAAATATACAATTCAAATATGTGTTTATATTTCTTATCAAGAATTCTTAGTTTTACAGTAAAAAATGGAAATACGCACCTTTAACCTAGTTAATCAACTAAGTTAGGTGCGTAAACTTTTTCCAAAAAGTTGTTGTCTTACAACTTAGTATTATGAAGTAGATTTAACAACTTTTGAAGGAATAAATAAAATAAATGTATTAGATTAGTTACTTGAAGACAGGAATAATTAAAAATAAAAGTAAAAAACAAAATAATTGTTATGATGCAATTTTTTTTGTTTTTTACCATAATAATAAGAGAAGCATAGTACAATAAAATGTGGATAAAGTGTAATAGCAAAAATGTAACAAAAAACCCCTAAAAAATGGTAAAAAATACTTGAAAAACTATACATTTCAGTGTATAATATAAAGTGAATGTGTTATGTAGATTTAAAATAGGAGGTATTATTATGCAAAAAAGAATTTTAAAAGTACTACTAGCATTTATGTTGATTATGTCAATGACATTATCAAATTTTCTTTTAATAGGAATAAGCACAGTAAATGCGGTAGAAGAAATTGTACAAGAGAAAAATACAAACAATAAAAATGTAGAATTTATGGCATATTTCAAAGATGAACAAGGAAATAAGGTGTCTACATATTCTTCAAAAACTACTGATACAGATTTAAAATTATATTTAAGTGTTTCAGTAAAACAAGAAGGATATTTTAATGGTGCTATAACACTAAAAAACAGTAACTTCAAATTTAAAACAGATTTAAAAAATGACAAAATTTCTGATATAACAGAAAACAGTGTAAGTTTAAATCAAATAAATGCAGGAGATAGTGTTGAATTAGAAATAAAAGCAGAAACTATTAAAGAAACAAGTTATGAAGTTAGCTTAGTGAAAAAAGAAAGTATACTAGAATTAACAGGAACTTACCGTGATAGTAAGCAAAAGGACATTTCTGTGAAGGGAACAAGAAAACTTACATTAACAATGGCAAGCCCATATTCTAAAGAAAATAATGGTATTTTCTTGAACCAAACAATACTAACAAATAAAGTATTAAATTATGATGGTGAACACAGAGTAGTGCAATTACAAGTAGAAACAGGATTAAAAGACAATATGTATCCAGTAAAAAATGCTATCTTGGAATTACAAGCACCAAAAATAGGAGAAAGCTATCCAGAAAAAATGTATATTCAAACACCAGAAGAATTAGCAACAAATGGAGCAAAAATTTCTGATAATGATGAAGAAAAAATTAAATATAGTTATGATAACAAAACAGGTAAAGTACAAGTAACTACACAAAATCCAGAAAAAGATGGAAAAGTTGTATGGAATCAAACAGGAAAAGATAGATATGTTATTACATATGTATTTGCAAGTACAGAAAAAGTAGAAAATCAAAAAATAAGTGCTAATGCAGAAATTTCTTTATATGATCAAGAAAAAACTAAAATGTCATATAATAGTGAAATAACAATTACATCAGAAGATGTAGATTCTGTTATAAATGTATCTGTAAAAAATCAAGAAGATGAAATGTATAAAGGAAAACTATATGCAGGAATAGATAGAGAATTTACAGAAAAAATGCAATTACAAGTAAATTTAGAAAATATAGCAGAAAAAATAAATATGCAAGAAGATTTTTCTAGTATGGGATTATCTAATGTATACACAAAAAATATAGTAGTAAATAAATCAAATTTATTAGACATATTAGGACAAGAAGGAACTTTAAAAATTCTTGATAAAAACACAAAATCAAGTTTTGCAGAATTAAATGCAAATACACAACCAGACAATGAACAAAATATAATAATATCTTTACCAGATAAAACAGCAGAAATTGCAATAGAAACAACAAAACCTGTAAAAACAGGAACATTAGAAATATCAACAACGAAGATTATAGGAGCAAATAGTAAAGAAAAAGTAAAAGAAACATCAGAAATTAATTATTTAGTACATTCAAGTTATGATATAGGTGATGTTGAAAACAAAATGGCAGATGCTACAGCAAAAATAGCTTTAAAAGAAAGTTATACAAATGCTACTATAAATGTAAGTAAAAACGAATTTTCTACAATGCGTACAAATGAAAATGTAGAAATTAGAGTTACATTAAATTCAAATAGTGAAGAAGATGAATTATATAAAAATCCACATATTCTAGTTAATTTACCAGAAGAATTTGAAACAATAGATGTAACATCAATAAAACTTTTAAATGAAGAAGAATTAAAAATAAAAAGTGCAAAATTAATAAACAAAACAATTGATATTCAATTAGAAGGAGTGCAAACAGAATATAAAGGAAAAGCAATTGAAGGTGCGACAATTTTAATGAATATGAATTTAGTAACAAATAAAAAACAAAAAAATGCAGATAAGCAAATATCTGTTACATATACAAATGAAAATGTAGTTAATTATAAAAATGGAGAAACAACAGGTAGTGTAGCACAAGATATAAAAATAGTTTCTTATGCAGGAGTAATTACTACAAATAGTATCAAAGAATATGGAATAGAAACAATAAATAATGAAGGAAACCAAGAAGCAAAATTAGCATTAGGTGTAGAAAGTAAAACAGCAACAGTTACTTCAGAAATTATTAATAATAATGAAACATCAATATCAAATGTAAAAATATTAGGAACATTACCTACAAAAGGAGCTTTAACAGAAAATACAGTAGAAACAATAGTAGAAGGATTACAAATAACAGGTATTGATAATTCTAAAATAAAAGTATATTATTCAGAAAATGCTAATGCAACAGCAGATACAACAAATTCTTCAAATGCATGGCAAGAAAAAATAACGAATAATAAAAATGTTAAAAAATATTTAATTACAGTTACAGAATTAAGTGTTTCAGAAGATATGAATATTAGTTATAAAATGACTATACCAGAAAAATTGGAATATAATGAAACATTAGCAGAAAATTATGTAGTATATTATACAGATACAACAGGAGTAGAACAAAATATGCAAGTTAGTAAAATGACACTAACTACAGGAAAAGGACCAACAGTAGAAACAAGTTTAAAAGCAACAGTAGGAGGAAAAGAAACAGATACTGTAAAAGAAGGGGAAAAGATACAATATAAGTTAACAGCTAAAAATACAGGTTCAGAAAAAGTAGAAAACTTGACATTAGTAGGTCTTGTACCAGAAGGAACAATATATACAGAAGAGGTAACCCCTTCTACTGAAATGGAAGGAGATAAAAGAGATCAACAATTTAATGAAGTAGAGGACAAAAAAGAAGTAAAATATGAAGGAATAACTTTACAACCAGGTGAAGAGATTTCTAAAATATATATGGTAAAAGTAAAAACAGGAACAGCAGAACAAAAAACAATTACTAATAAAATAGAAGCACAATATGGTGAAGCAAAAAAAGAATCAAATACAGTTACAACAAATGTAGCAAAAGGACAAATAGAAGTTAGTCTTGTAGCTGCTGAAGCGGCAGAAACAGTAAAACCAGGATATCAATACAGATATATTGTAAGTGTAAAAAATATCTCTAATAAAGATATAAAAAATATCAAATTACAATTTGATGTTCAAAACTTTACTATAAAACAAATTTTAGCAACAAAAGATGATGAATTACAATCTTTTGATAGTTCTAATACTTATACAATCGATAAATTAGCAGCAGGGGAAACTTCAGAAATTTCTCTATATGTAGAAGCAAATATGTTTACAGATACAAAAACAAAAACAGCAACAATAAATGTAAGTGCAAAAGTAGATAAGGTAGAATACTATGCTAACAGTAAAGAGCTAACATCAATAGCACAAATAGTAGACATTACAAATGAATCAGATAATGCAGGACAATATGTAAAAGCAGGAGATACAATTGTATATAAAATAAATGTAACAAATAATGGACAAGATACTATATCAAGTGTTAGTTTTGAAGATAAATTATCATCTTATGAGTCTTTAAAATCTATAGTTACAGATGGTAAAGAATTATCAGAAGATGATTATGAACAAGAAGAAAATTTTGAAGGAGACGGAATTAATTTTAATATTAAAGATGAATTAGCAGCAGGACAAACAAAAACTTATGTAGTAACATCAGTAGTTGATGCAGATGCAGACAATAGTCAAGCAGTAGAATTAGGAAATACAGCAACAGCGTATGCGTATGATGTAGAAACAGGAAAATCAGAAGTAATGCATGTTTTAGAACCTACAACTACAGCAAAAGTTGATGGAGATATAGAAGAACCAACGAATGATGCAGATGATTCTGAAGACAACAATAATACAAACAATGACAACAATAATTCAAATAATGCAAATAATTCAAACGGTAATAATAATAGTAACAATTCAAATAATGGAGACAATTCAAGTAATAATCAAAGTGAAGAAAAACAAAACTTAAAAATTATTTCAGGACTTGCATGGTTAGACAAAGATGAAAATGGACAAAAAGATGATGGCGAAACATTATTACAAGGAATTAAAGTGAAATTATTTAATACAGAAACAAACAAATATCAAACAAATGCAAAAAATGAAGAAATAACAGCTACAACAGATGACAAAGGATTTTATACTTTAGCAGATGTACCACAAGGGAAATATATGGTTGTATTTGAATATGATACTTCAAAATTCACATTAACAGCTTATGAAAAAGAAGGTACATCATCAGAAAAGAATTCTAAAGTTATAAGTAAAGAAATGACAATAGATGGAGTTCAAAAAGAAGTTGGAGTTACAGAAGAAATTACAGTAAAAGAAAATCATATATCACATATAAACTTAGGTTTAAAAGAACGTAAAGTATATGATATGAAACTAGAAAAAATGATTAGTAGAGTTGTTGTACAAAATTCTAAAACAACAAGGGCTGTTGAATATAATGATAGTACTTTAGCAAAAGTAGATTTAGATTCTAAACAATTAAGTAATACAAGTGTAGTTGTTGAATATAAAATTAGAGTAACAAATGAAGGTGAAGTTGCAGGATATATTAAAAAGATTCAAGACTATGTATCATCAGACTTTAAATTTAGTTCTGAACTAAATAAAGATTGGTACCAATCAGGAACAAATCTTTATAATAGCAGTTTAGCAAATGTTAAATTAGAACCAGGACAAAGTAAAGAAATTACTTTAATTTTAACAAAACAAATGACTGAAAATAATACAGGATTAGTAAATAATACAGCAGAAATTGTAGAAAGTTATAATGAACAAGGATTAAAAGATAGTGACTCAACAGAAGGAAATAGAGCAAAAAGTGAAGATGATATGGGATCAGCAGATTTAATTTTAAGTATTAAAACAGGTCAAGTTGTTGCAACAGTTTTAGTAATATTATCAACAATAGTAATTATAGGTGTAGCAGCATATATTATTGCAAAAAGAGCATTAAATAAAAGAGTAATATAGGAAGAAAGGAGGATGTAAAAATGGATTATTTTAGAAAAACGGTTAGAAATATAATAATATTTATGATAATGGCCTTCTGTATAATTGTTCCAAATGTTAGTTCTGCAAAAACAGTAAGTTGTGAAGAAATAAAAAGTGGAAAAAGCATAGGAAAAAATGTAGTATTAAGTTTACAAGATTTACATGAACGTTCTGATTTATATTGTGTACAATGGCAATCAAGACTTCGTTATTATGATGTAACTTATGTTGTAAGCAAATATGTAAAAATAGTTGGAAATGAAGCTACAGACAATAATGGAAATACTAGTAAAACAAAACTAAATGGTAGATTAGCATATATCATAGCAAAAGGTGATGAATATTATAAATCTATTGGCGGAAAAGATCCTTATGCAGGAACAACAGCTTATGCGCCACAACAAGCAATGTGGGCAACAATAAATTCATGGTATAGAAACTCTGGAAGAAAATTAGGAAATTTTGATCATTCATGGACATATAATAATAATTGGAATGATAGTACAGTAAATTCGCAAGCTAAAAAAATGATGGATGATGCTAAACAATATGCTTTAGACTTAGGAAGTAAAACAGATCAAAAAGTAGAAAATAAAACTAATAAGGATAAAATAACTGTAAAAAATACGAAAGTGGATGGAAAAGAATATACTAGAATAGGACCTTTTAAATATACTTTTGCAGGAAAAATGAAAACATTATCAGTAAAAAATCAAGATGGTAATGATATTAAAAGCATAAAAATAGGAGTTATTGAAGGAAAAACACAAAAATTTATAAAAACTAGTGAAATCACAAGTAACAAGAATTTTTACATATATACAAGCAAAAGTGCAAATGTTAGTAAAATTACAAAATTAAAAGGTAGTGTAAGTATACCAAGCAAAATGTATACAGCAGAATTATGGTTCTTAACATGTAAAGATCATCAAAATTTAGTATTAGTAAAACCTGGAACAGAAAATAAAAAAGATGTTTTAGATTTTGAAGATGATTATAATATAACCACAACAGTAAATTTAACAATCAAAAAAGTAGATGAAGATGATAAAAAGATACCATTAAAAGATGTAGAGTTTATAATTTATAATAAAGATATGAAGAAATATGTACGACAAGAAAAAGGAAAAACAACTTATGTATCAGAGAAAGAAAAAGCAACATCTTTTAAAACAGGAAAAGATGGTAAAATTACAGTGTCAAACTTACAATCAGGAACATATTTAGCTTATGAAACTTCAAACCCAAATGAAGGCTATGTTGTAAGTGAAAAACCAATAGAAATAAAAATAGGAACAACAAAAAATGTAACTAAAACAATTACAAATAAGAAAAGATTTGGAAAATTAGGAATTAAGAAAGTAGACAAAGATGATAATACAATACCATTAAAAGATGTAGAATTTATAATATACAATAAAGATATATCAAAATATGTACATAAATCTGAAAGTGGAGAAATTACATATGTAGACAGTGAAAGTGATGCAACAATTTATGTAACAGATGAAAAAGGTATTATAGAACAAGATAATCTTTTAATAGGAAATTACTTAATTTATGAAAAGAAAAATCCAAATGAAGGATATCAAGTAAATGCAGATCCAACACCATTAAAAGTTGGAAGTAATTTAGTAGAATATCAATTGGTAACTAATGAAATCAAATATGTAAATATCTCAGGATATGTATGGATAGACAAACCAGATGAAGTTAAACAATCAGTAAGAAATGACTTATATCATGATAATGATAGTGATACAGCAGATATTAGAAAATCTGGAGTTACAGTAAGATTAAAAGATGTTTCAGGAAAAGTGCTTATGGAAACAAAAACAAATGAAAATGGAGAATATTTGTTTGAAAATGTTGAAATAGATACTTTAGAAACAGACTATGTAGAATTTGTTTATGATGGACTAATTTATGAAAATGTAGTAGTTCATACAGACAAAGCAAATGGTTCAAAAGCATCAGAAGGAAGCTTAAGAGACGAATTTAATGGTAAATTTGCACGAGTTGATGGTAAAGAAAGAGATGAAGTACAAGTAAAAGATGATAGTGGAAATAATGTATATAATGTTAAATATGCATTAGATTCAGAAAATAGATCAGCAAGCATAAAAGAAAGTAATTGTGAAATCACAGCAAATACAAAAAATGCAGGATATACAATAAAATATGACAAATCAACAGGAGAGGGAGAAGTTAGAAATATAAACTTAGGTTTATATGAAAGAGAACAAACAGATTTAGCATTAACACAAGATTTAGAACAAGTAAAAGTTAGTATAAAAGGAGATACACATATTTACAAATATGCTTCAAGATTTAATGGTGGAGTTCCAACAGCTGATGATTGGAATGTAGGTGTTAAATTCCCTACAAATAGAAATAACCCAACATATTTAAGACCTGTATATAGAGCAGATGCAGAATATCAAGATGCAAGTGATCCAAACAACAATATTAAAATTTACTTAAGTTATAAAATAGCATTAGGAAATCAATCATCAAAATTCTCTAAAGTAAATAATATATCAGATTACTTTGATGCACGTTATGAATTTAATGGAGCAGGATTAGGAATTGATGAAAAAGGAAATATAACAAATAATTTAAAAACCAATGTAGATACAACTAAAACTTATGGAAATCAATATCATAAAGTAGATATTGAAACAAATACAGCAGTAAAACCAAATGAAGATCCACAATATGTATATGTTCAATTTATATTATCAAGAGAAAATATACTAAACTTATTGAATGAAGCAAAACAAGTTGATAATAATGTTCAACCTAATTTAAAGAACTTAGCAGAAATAACATCTTATACAACATACACAGATGATACAATGAGTAAATATTATGCAGCAGTAGATAAAGATTCTGTAGTAGACAATGTTGTAGTAGAAGATGAAACAACGTATGAAGATGATACAAGAACAGCACCAAATGTTGGACTTGTAATAGCTAATGCAAGAGTTGCCTCAGGTGTTGTGTTTGAAGACAATGCAGATGAAAACTTATTAAAAACTCAAAATATTCGCCAAGGTGATGGTAAATATGACAGTAATAAAGAAAGCACAATTGGTGGTGTTACAGTTGAATTAATGGAAGTTGATAGTAATGGTAATATAACAGATAATGTAGCAAAAGTTTATGATGATAATGCAAATGATGGTCAAGGTGGTTGGACAGAAGCTAGATTATCAGGAACAACAACAGAAGATGGAAAATATAGCTTTAGAGGATTTGTACCAGGTTCTTATGCTATAAGATATACATGGGGAGATGGAATTTATAAATTTGTAAATGGACAAATGGAAAAATATCAAAATGTTGTACAAAATTATAAAGCAACAGTTATAGAAGAAAGCAGATATAACCAAGAAATATCAGATCCATTCTATTATAATAAACTTAATGGTCAAGCACTATCACACGGTATAGATAATTGGGCATTAAGACAACAAATAGATACACAATTAAATAGCCACTCTTCTGGAACAAATAATGGATATAATTATGCAACAGATGTATCAACTACAAAAATGGTTTCATGGACACCTATGATGACATTTAAAATAGAATATGAAGATACAGAATTAAATGGAGTTACAATTCAAGTTCCAAAACAGGTAACATTTGATATAGACAATATAAACTTTGGTATTATAAGAAGACCGGTACAATCAATTTCAGTAGAAAAGAGAATAAGTCATGTTACTGTAAAATATACAAGTGGAGATATTTTAATAGATGCAGATATTGATGAAAATGGAAAACTTACAGGACAAACAAATTATTTAACTTATATAAAACCTACTGTTTCAAATGGAAAACGTGTAAACGGATTCTTAAGAGCAGAATTAGACAGTGAAGTTGTACAAAATTCATCACTAGAAATAACTTATAGATTTACAGCTAAAAATAATAGTGAAGCAGATTATGCATCACAAGGCTTCTATAACTTTGGTAATGGCTATTATTCTTCAAGAGGGCAAGCAGGAGAAACACAGAAAGAAAAAGATGTAGTTACAATATCACCTTCTAAGATGATAGATTACTTAGATAAAGAATTAGTATTTAAAGTAGATGATGAAAATAATAAGAAATATGGATGGACAATGAAGAAACTAGAAGACATTAAAAATGGAAAATATGTTACTGAAAATGTTGAAAAAGCAATACAAAATAATACAGGAGTATATGAGTATTATACAGAGGCTATGGCAAATACTAAATTAAAACCAGTAAGAATGATAGGTAATAATTTATCAGATGCTGAAACAACAGGAAGCATTTATATGGTAGCAGAAAAGAGTTTAACACCTTCTGAAGATATTAATATGTATAACCAAGTTGAAATAGTTGAATTGAATAAAACATTTGGTAGTAGAATTACTTCTACGCCAGGAAATTATGAACCAAATGGTTCAAGCTATGAAGATGATGATTCAACTTCAGAAGAAATGATTATTACGCCAAGTACAGGTGCAAATAAAAATTATATAATTATTGCTACAGTTTCAATTATAGCTTTGATTACTTTAGGTGCAGGTACTTACTTTATTAGAAAATTTAATAAAAAACAATAATTTATAACGAAAAAACTGTCTTAGTTTAGTACTAGGACAGTTTTTTTACGATAATTTTTGAATAAATTTAATTATAATCTAAAATAAATAGTTGAAAGGTTAGCAAAAATCTTGCTTTTTTGATAAATATATAATAAAATAAAAAAAGTAAAAAGTAGAAAAAAAAGAAAAGGCAATAAAATATAAAAGGTATCATCACTTTTTGTAGAAAACTTTTTTAAAATAGAGTACTAAAAAAGACAAAAAATACACAAGACAAGTTGTAAAATAAAGCATGTAAAAAAGTTTTAGAGGTGGTAAGGATGTTTCAGAATATAAAAGAAGGACAAGCAAAAGGAAAGCATAGAGGAGCAGGAGTATTTGCAAATGTATTTTCAATACAAAACATACCATTATATATAATATCATTTATGACATCAATTGTAGGGGTAGGAACAGGAGGGCAAGTTTCGCCATTTGGAATAAGTATGATGGCAGCATGTATGGGAAACTCTGTGCCAATATTAGGAGTAGTATTAGCAGGAATACTAGGAAATGCAATAGGATTTGGACTAGAAGGGGCTATTACATATTTAGTAATATCAATAGTATTTGTATTATCTACATTTATTATAAAACCATTATATCAAGAAGAAGAAAAAAATGAAAAAATAAGATTATCAAAAAACATATTTATAGCAACATTAATAGTACAATTTGTGAAAGTTGGATTTTCAGGTTTTACAGTTTATGATGTTTTATCTATAATATCTTTTTCAGTTATAGCAGTGGTATTTTATAAGATATTTGTAAATTCGATAATGGTATTTCAAAGAATAGGAGAAAAAAGAGCTTATTCAATAGAAGAAATAATGGGAGCAAGTTTATTATTAGCAATTAGTGTAACATGTTTTGGAGACTTAAATGTATTTGGATTTTCAATTCGCAATATTTTAAGTATATTAATAGTACTTGTATTAGGATGGAAAAATGGAGTTTTAGTGGGAACAACAGCAGGAGTGACAATAGGGGTTACATTAGGTGTTATAACTAATGCAGACCCACTTATGGTAGCAGCTTATGCTATATCAGGAATGTGTGCAGGAATTTTAAATAAATTTGGAAAAATAGGAGTTATTATAGGATTTTGTTTAGGAAATGTAGTATTAGCTTATGTTTCTAATGGATATACAGTAGAACTTATTTATTTTAAAGAAATTTTAATAGCCTCTATAGGTTTATTAGCTGTTCCAAAATCAATAAAAATTGATATAGAAGAATTTATAGGAAAATCAAAATTTTTGCCAGAGTTCCAAAGTAGAGCATTAAATCAGACTAAAGAAACAGCAGAAAGATTAAATAATGTTTCAGAAACAATTGGGCAAATGGCTAAAACTTATGTAGCACAAGAAACACCAGAACAAAAACAATTAGAAAATAAGCAAATTTTTATGAATGAATTGTTAGATAATTTACAAGGTTATGAAAACAATATGTTATATGATGATTTAAAAGATGTGGAAGGCAAGATTGATGATGAAATCTTTAAACTTTTAATAGATAAACAAACTATAAAAAGAGAGGATTTATTGAAAATTTTTGCTGACTGTAATAGTTATATTATTGGATTTGAAGATAGAAAAATTAGTGAATTCTTAGAAGAAAATATAGAACAAATGGTAAGGGTTATAAATATGTCATATAAAATTAGTAAAGCTAGTTTTGTTTGGCAAAAAAAGATGGAAGAAAACAAAAAGAATATGAAAGAGCAGCTAAATGGTGTATCAAAAGCAATATCTAATTTAGCTCAAAATATAGAAAAAGATGTTACAAATGAAGAAGAATATGGAAAAGAGAAAGTACAAATTTTAGAATTGTTAAAACAAAAAGGAATAGGGATACAAGAAATTTCAATAAAAAGACAAGAACGTTTTTTAATAGAAATATATATAGAAAATATGCAAAAAACTAAAATTGAAACAATAGAAAAAATATTGACAGATGTCTTAAAAGAAAAAATTGTTTTAAATGATGAAGCATGTCTTGGAAATAGACTAAACTTTTTATCTGATGATAAATACGTTATGGCGGTTGGAACAGCAGATTGTACTAAAAATAAAAGTGAAATTTCAGGTGATAGTGTTTTAAATATTAGATTAAAAGATGGTAAATATTTGTTAGCGATAAGTGACGGTATGGGTTCAGGAAAAAATGCAAAGGAAAGTAGTAGCAATGCTTTAAAAATGTTGGAAAATCTCTTGCTTGCAGGATTTCAAAAAGAAGAATCTTTGGATCTTATTAATACAAGTTTAATTAATCAAAATAAAGAAGTTTTTGCTACATTAGATATTGCAATTATTGACTTATATAAAGGTAACATAGAATTTATTAAAAGTGGAGCTTGTCCAACTTATATAAAAAAAGGTGATAAAGTTCAAATTTTAAAGGCTAATTCTTTGCCTGCTGGTATTGTACCTAATGCTGGTTTGCAGGTATATGACAGAGATGTTGATAGTGGAGAGATTTTACTTATGTGTTCAGATGGAGTTTTAGATTCTAATGTTGAGTATAAAAACAAGGAATTGTGGCTTAGATATGTTTTGGAAGATATTGAAACTACTAATACTAAAAAGATTGCTGATTTAGTTTTGAATGAAGCTATTGACAATTGTTATGGTGTAGCTAAAGATGATATGTCAGTTTTGGTTTGTAGGTTTTTAAGAAAATAGTTGAAAAATAATTGCAATTTTGCCATAGAGAGGAATGTGATAAGTAGTGAGTAGAGGTAGAAATAGAGGTAGAAGATATGATGCAGAACCTAAGTTAAATATGAAGAAAGTATTTGCAGTAATAATAGCTTTTGTAGTAATTATTATGTTTATATTTGTAATAAAAGGAGCTTTTAGTAATGGAGATAATAACACTACAAGCACTATAAGTAAGAGATATTTTTCAGCTTTCAAAGATGAAAAATGGGGAGTTATTGACTCACAAGGAAATACAGTAATAGATCCTGTTTATCAAGAAATGATAGTAATACCAGATGAAAAAACTGATGTGTTTTTATGTACTTATGATGTTGATTATAATACAGGTACATATAAAACAAAAGCATTAAATAGTAAAAATGACGAGATACTAACAGGTTATGATACAATAGAAGCAATAGCTAATAAAGATGTAAATTCTCTATGGTATGAAGAAAATATTTTAAAAGTAAAAAAGGATGGAAAATATGGACTTATAGATTTAAAAGGAAAAGAAATATTACCAATAGAATATGATGATATTCAAGCAACATTGGGAGTTAAAAACTCATTAAAAATTCAAAAAGATGGAAAATATGGAGTAGCAAATATAGAAGGAAAAGTAGTTATAAAGCCAGAATATGCAGATATTTTACAACTTGGAGAAGATAATAAATCAGGTTATATTGTTAAAAATGATAATGGAAAATATGGGATTGTAGATTATTCTGATACACCAGTTTTACAATGTGAATATGATGCAGTTAGCCAAATATATGGAAACGATATGTATGTTGTTACAAAATCAGGTAAGCAGATATTAGTAAATAAAGATGGAACAGAAGCTATAAAAAATAATTCAAATTATAATTCAATAGAAGAGGTTTTAAAGACTAAAGAAGCAGGAGTTATAATAAAAAAAGGTGAAAAATATGGAGTTATTAATCTAGATGGAGAAACAATAGTAGAACCTAATTATGAAGATTTAAAAGAGGCAAAACCAGGAATTTTAATATGTAAGAAAAATGGAAAATATGGAATTATAGATTTAGAAAATAATGAAAAAATTTCAGCACAATACACAAATATTACATATCAAGAAAGTTCAGATATGTATATTGCAGAAAAAGATAATTTTGAATCAGATATAATAGATAGCAACTTTAATATAGAAATATCAGGAATGTTAATTGATTTTAATCAAGAAGAAGGCTATATTAAAATTAAAAATCAAGATGATGTAAAATATTATAATTTTAAATTTGAAGAAAAACAAGATACAGAAATTTTTGCAAACCATACATTATTTCTAAAGAAGAAAAACGGAAAATATGGTTTTGTTGACAAACAAGGTAATGTTGTGGTAGATTATCAATATGATGATGCTACAGAACAAAATGATTATGGTTTTGCAGGTATCAAAAAGGACGGAAAATGGGGTTCTATAGATAGTAAAGGAACAATAGTTCAAGAGCCTACTTATGACCTAGATAGCTATTTATTAGTTAACTTTATAGGCAGATGGCATTTAGGTGAAGACTTAAATATGAATTATTATAACCAATTATAAGAGATAGTAAGGAAAGGAAAAATAATAGGTGATAGTAAATGGGACAAAAGATAAAATATCAATATTCATATTTTATACATCCTTTTGTAATAAAGGAAAATAAATATCAAAAATATTTGTTAAAATTACTAAAAGATAAAAATGTACAACTAAAAATTTTTAGAAAAGAGAAAGATTTAAGAGTATATCAATATTTTTTACCAAAGGTACAAGAATTTTTATTTTCAAGTTTTGGACTTTCAGAAGCAAAAATGAAAAAATTAGAAGAATTACCACTTGAAACAAAATCAGCAATTTTAGCAGAATATCCATGTACAATTTTTGAGTATAATTTACCACGAGATGTACATGGAAAAACAGATGAAAATTGTATATTTTTTAAAATACGTAAATTAGAAATAATATGTTTTAATACAGGAATATGTTTTTTACTTATAAAAACAAGTTTAGATAGTACAAATGAATTTACAGATCTTTTAAATTTTAATTATCGTTTTCGTGATATACAAAAAGAAGATGAAGGAATAGGAACATATCAAAACATTCATTTACAAACAGATACTTTTTCAGATGTTAAAAAATTTACAGATTTAATTGAAAATATAACAGGCTCAAAGGTTGAATCAATTAAATTAGATTTAGAAACAGAACGTTTTTTAAGTTATTCGTATGTATGTATAGACCAACAAAATTGGGGAATGAACAATCCATTTGAGAATGTAGAAAATAACTTTGTCAAATTTTCTAATTTTTTGTCTGCTGATAATAGTGTTGATTTTGGAAGGGATAATAATGCTGTTAGCTTTTCAAAATGGAAATATGCAAAACTTAGTGCATCTAAGCAAGGTGTAACATTATTTGCATCTGATGCAGATATGTATAATTATACTATTTTACCAGATGAGTTTGAAGGAATTTATTTATATACATATATTTTAAATTTGTATAAAAAAATATATTTGAAAAAAATTGATTTTGAATTTCAGAAAACACAAGATACTAAATCAGCATGTAAGAAATTTGTTGATTTTACTAAAAAATTATGGATACAAGAAGTTACTGATGAAGAAGTAGGATCATGGATAAATTTATCAATTTCTAAAAAATTAGAAATTGATAAATTATATTTTGAAGTAAAAAATCAATTTGATGTTTTATATAAAAATATGAAAATAGAAAGAAACTCAAAAATCACTTTAGTTTTAGTAGGAGTTTTAGTGGTTACTTTAGTTTTTAATATATTAAATTACTTTAAACTATTTTAAATTGGTTTAAAGTATTTTAGATTAGTTTTAATGTTTTAGAGTTATTTAGATTGTTGATTGAAAAGGTTGTGCTTTTTGAAAGGAAAGTGATTTAAAATGAAAATTACTTGTGGTACAGATATAATAGAAATAGAGAGAATAAAACAAACAATGGAGGATATGGAACAAGCTTTTAAAGATAGAGTTTTTACAGAGGCAGAAATCCAATATTGTGAATCAAGAAAAAAACAAAAATATCAACATTATGCAGGAAGATTTGCAGCCAAAGAAGCGGTATTTAAAGCAATATCTACAAAATTGAATGATAAATATGCAATAACATGGAAAGATATTGAGATAATTGATGATAAAGAAGGAAAGCCTTATGTACATTTGTATGGAATAGATGAAAATATTTTTGAAAGTATAGATATTAGTATTTCACATTGTAAAGAATATGCAATAGCGTATGTAGTAGCTTTGTCTTAAAAGACTAAAATAGATTTTGTGTGACATAATAATTTAAGGAGATATAAAAAATGATAGAATTAATAGACAGTCATGCACATTTAGATGATGAAAAATTTGATAATGATAGAGAAGAAATAATTTCTAAAATAAAAGATGCAGGAATTAAGAATTTTATAACAGCAGGGTATAGTTTAGGAAGTTCAAAAAAAGCTGTTGAGTTAGCAGAAAAATATGATTTTATTTATGCAACTTGTGGTATTTCACCTAATGATATTCCACAAGATGAGGACGAAGTGTGGAAACAAATTTCAGAAATTGAAGGAATGGTGGAAAAACAAAAAAATAAAATTGTTGCAATAGGGGAAATAGGTCTTGATTACTATTGGGAAAAAGACGAAAAGATGAGAGAACTACAAAGAAAGGCATTTATAAAGCAGATAGAACTAGCTAATAAATTGAATTTACCAATTGTTATACATACAAGAGAAGCAATAATGGATACATTAGAAATATTAAAACAAAATCCAGTTGATAAAAAAGGTGTATTTCATTGTTGTCCACAAAATAGAGAATTAATAAAAGAAGGTTTAAAACTTGGTTTTTATATATCTTTTGCAGGACCAATAACATTTAAAAGTTCTAAAAATGCAGAAGAAATGATTAATTTGGTTCCAGATAATAGAATTTTAATAGAAACAGATAGTCCATATTTAGCTCCAGAACCAGTACGTGGAACTAGAAATGATTGTAGAAATGTAAAATATATTGCTGAAAAGATTGCAAAAGCAAAAAATATTTCTTTAGAGGAAGTTTCAAAAATAACAATGCAAAATGTAAGAGAACTTTTTAATATTTAATTTGATAAGAAATAGTACTGAGAACTATAATGCATAGAAAATTTAATTCATATAAAAAATAAAATATGCTTTTTTGGTTATATTTAGGACATTTCAGACATATAATAATACTAGAAAAGGCTTGATATAGGCTTTTTTGGGACTTGCTAAAATTTGACAAAATTTCTATATGGTGGTATAATAAGACTATTCGGTGGACAGGATAATATATTAGGTAACAAAAAATAAAACTAATCAAATTTAATAATATTTTAACTGGACTCGAATAATTAGGAAGGATGATAAATAATGAAAAACAAAGAAAACGCTTCACTTTCAATTGTAAAAATTATATGTGTTAGCATTATCTTAGTATTAATATCAGGTATCGGAGTTTTAGCAGTTAATAGAAATATGACTGATGTAAAAATTATATTACAAAACGGATATGAATTATCAACAATTACAGCAAAAGAGAAAGTTTCTGAGGTATTAGCAGAAAATAACATAATTCTTGAAGATACACAAAAAACAGTTCCAGATGTAGAAGAAAAAGTTACAGAAGGAATGGTAATAAAAATTACAGATAAATCTTATAATGAAGTAAAAATATCAGAAGTTTCTGAACAAGGTGTAAAAGCATCATTAGATGAATTAATGCAAAATTATGCACCAATTACAGAAAAAATAGTTGTTGAACAAGAAGTAATACCATTTGAAACTATTACAAAAAATACAGCAGGAACAGATTCAAATGTTCAAAATAAAGTATTACAAGAAGGTCAAGAAGGACTAAAAGAAGTAACATATAAAATCAAATATCAAAATGATATAGAAATTGAGAAAACACAAATATCAGAAGTTGTTGTAAAAGAACCAATAAATAAAATTGTTCAAGTAAATAAAAAGGTTGTAACATCAAGAGGAGCAACAACATCAAGAACAACAACTACTACAACATCAGGAGTAACAACATCATACTCAGGAGGAAAATGGTCATATTCAGCAAATGATTTAGACTTGTTGTGTGCAATAACAGCACAAGAATCTGGATCAAGTTATGCAGGATCTTTAGCAGTTATAACAACAGCATGTAATAGAGCAGAAAGTTCTAAATGGAGAAAAAACGGATCTGATCCATTAAGCCAATATAAAGCAAAAGGACAATTTTGTTATTCAATAGATAGCCATTGGAAAAGAAAGTTAAATGGTAAATATCCATCTTATGTAAAACAAGCAGTAGTTGATGCTTTAAATGGAAAAAGAAGCCACAGTTATTTATCTTTTAGATCTGCAGGCACACATGCAGGTGTATATATAGGTGGAAATGTATATTTTTAATAGTCAATAAGAATAAATATTTATATAAAAATAATTAAAAAATAGACGTTAGTATGTTTTAATAAATACCAACGTCTACTTTTTTGACATTTTTTAATAATTATTATATTTTTTTTGAAAACTTGTTAATCGCTTTTTGTTAGTGGTTAAATAAATTTCTATATCAGGAGTTATGTCATAAAGTCCATCGCAAACAGAAATGTAAGTGTTAGAATTAGCTATTATAATATAAGTGGATTCCCAATAATGTAGTTTTTTATAATAAACTTCTATTGGAAAATTATCTCTTATAGCATCTGGATTTGTTACATAATCTCCAGCATTGTACATTTTGAGTTCTGCTTTTGAATGACCATTAAGGCGAACAGCTTTAATTAAGAATATGTAAGCTATTGTAATGATAATGCAGATAGTAATACATATTATCATGATGTGTGTTTGAAAAAATGTCATAAAAAAACCTCCCTTTAATTAAATGTTGTAAAGTTTCTATATGTAAAACCTCCAAAGGAGATATAAAGGATTAATTGGAATAAACCCAATGTATAAAGATTATATCATAAAGATAAATAAAAGTCATTGTTATTTAAAGAATTTATGTAAAATATTTACAAGAGGTATTAAAAATGTTAAAATGGATTTGTTATATAATAAGTGAAGGGAAGAGATAGAAAGATGAAACTTATATCATGGAATGTAAATGGAATAAGAGCATGTGTAAATAAAGGATTTAAAGAATTTTTTAAAGAAATAGATGCAGACATTTTTTGTATACAAGAAACAAAATGTCAACCAGAACAAATAGAGTTAGAATTTGAAGGATATAAATCATATTATAACAGTGCAGAAAGAAAAGGATATTCAGGTACAGCAATTTACACTAAAATACCGCCAATAAATGTGTTTTATGGAATAGGCATAGATGAGCATGACAAAGAAGGAAGAGTAATAACTTTAGAATTTGACGAATTTTATATGGTAACAATATATACACCAAATTCAAAAAGAGAATTAGAAAGACTAGAATATAGACAAGTATGGGAAGACGAAATAAGAAAATACTTATTAAAACTAAACGAAAAAAAGCCTGTAATAATGTGTGGAGACTTAAATGTAGCACATGAAGAAATAGACTTAAAAAACCCAAAAACAAATAGAGGAAACGCAGGATTTACAGATGAAGAAAGAGAAAAAATGACAGAACTATTAAAATCAGGATTCATAGATACCTTTAGATATTTATACCCAGATAAAACAGACAGTTATACATGGTGGTCATATATGGGAAAAGCAAGAGAAAAAAATGTAGGATGGAGAATAGACTATTTTATAGTATCTGACAGGATAAAAGACAAAATTCAAGACGCTATAATATATCCAGAAATTTTTGGAAGTGATCACTGCCCAGTTGGTTTAGAGGTGCTTTTGGAGACGGAAAAAAAACACCCAGTAAGTAAAAAATGAGATAGTAATGAAAGGAATTAAATAATAATGAAAGATATTAAGGAAGAAAAAACGGAAGTTAAAAAATTGAGTGCTAAAAGGTGGATATCGTATTTTTTATTAGCAGTATGCATAATTATTGTATATAAAATATTTGACAATTTTGGAAATGTACAAGAATGGTTTGGAACATTTTTTAAAGTATTAAAACCATTTTTGGCTGGGATTTTTATAGCATATATTTTAATGTTACCATGTAGAAAGATTGAAAAAACTTATAAAGATTGCAAAATCAAGTTTTTATCAAAACATGCTAGAGGATTAAGTGTATTTACAACATATTTAATAGCAATTCTAATACTTATAATTATTATAAACTTTATTTTTCCTGTATTAAAAGAAAGTATAACAGAATTGATTATGGGAATACCAACTTATTATGAAAATGTTGTAAATCAATTAAGTAACTTGCCAGAAGATTCTATATTTAAGAGTGATGTAGCAAATACAATTATAGAGAATATACGTAATATAAATGTACAACAATTATTAAGTTTAAACTATGAAAAGGTATTGCAATATGCTCAAAATATATTAAATGTATTTTCATCAATTTTTGATGTTTTTGTATCGTTGGTTGTTTCTGTTTATGTTTTATTACAAAGAAAAGAAATAATGAGTTTTTTAAACAAGCTGGCTAAGCGAGTATTTAATAAAAAGGCTTATAATCATATAAATAAATATTTTGGACAAGGAAATGAAATGTTTTTCAAATTTGTAGGTAGTCAAGTTATAGATGCATTTATTGTAGGAATATTAACAACAATAGCGATGAGCATAATAGGTGTTAAATATGCACCATTATTAGGCTTTATGATAGGGTTGTTTAATCTAATCCCATATATTGGTGCTATTGTTGCAGTTGCGATTGCAATTTTGATAACATTTATTACAGGAGGATGGCTTCAAGCATTAATTATGGCAATTGTTGTAGTTGTTTTGCAACAAATAGATGCTAATATTATTAATCCACGTATTATAGGAAATTCTTTGGAAATAAGTCCATTATTAGTAATTTTTTCTGTAACGGTTGGTGGGGCATATTTTGGAATGATTGGAATGTTTTTAGCAGTTCCAGTGGCAGCAGTTATTAAACTTATTTTAGAGGATTTTGTAAATAATGATGTAATTTAAGAATTGTAATTTTTATAATAGATTTGTGATTTGATTATATAAAATGTTAATAATAGATATTTAATAGTTCAGTATTTGATATTGAAATTATGATGATTAATATAAAAATATACTTAATTTAGTAGATACTAAGTGGTGTCTTCTGGCTAGGTATATTTTTTTGTTGAGTTAAAAAATCCTGGAAAGGGCATAATTAAGTAATAAACTTAAATAAAAATGTATATCTCATTTTATACCATATACCAACAAAAAATGCAATATTAAGCATTAAAAAAATTTCAAAAAGATTATATAAAAAATCTATAAAATCGGTGATACTGTAAGTAAATATGATTTTTTTATTTTTTATTAAGTTTATTACTTAATAAAAAATAAAGGAGGAAAAGTACAAATGCTAAGAAAAAAAGGAAAAACAAAAGGAATAACGTTAATAGCATTAGTAATAACAGTAATAGTATTACTTATACTAGCAGGGATAACAATTAATGCATTAGCAGGAGATAACCGGATTATTAAAAAGAGCAACAGAAGCAAAAGAAAAAACTATTATAGCAGAGAAAGTAGAAGAAGTAAAAATGGCACTAATGGAAGTAATAGCAGAAAATAATGGAGACAGAGAAAAGGTAACAATAAGTAAAACTTTAGAAGTAATAAAAAAGAACTATAATAGTAAAAAAGAAAAAGATTCAATAATAGGAGAGGCTTTAGGAGATGAAGAGGATAAGTTTCCGGGAGATATAATATACAAAAAGCCATCATCGAAAATAACAAAAGATATAGTAGTAATAGTAGACAGTAACTTAAATGTATCAGGATATGTGGAAGAACCAGATGAAGATGAAAATATTCCAAAAGTAAATGTTCCTGAAAGTGAATATACATCTACAGAAGATGTGTATTACTATGAACCAGATTTAAGTAAATTTAACCCAGAAGCAACATACTATGTAACATATGATGAAAATGGACAAAATGAGACAATATATGGAAGAATAGACAGAGTGGAAAAACCATCAACAGGATGGCATAATTATGGAAAGAAATTGTGGGCGAATGTAGTTACAGTAGCAAATAATACAGCAACATACTGGACTTGGATACCAAGATATAAATATGAAATTGAAGGAAATAATTCAAAAGCATATTTTGTAGACTTAAATAATAATTGTAAGATGAAAACGGATGGAATAGACCAAATAATAGATGTAAGTAGTTGTGAATTACCAGAAAGTTTTAAATTTGGAGGAAAAGATTTAAAAGGATATTGGGTAAGTAAATATGAAATTCAGTTTTCAGATACTAGTGGTTTAGAACAGCTAAAGACATGGGTAAAGGGTGCGGATTTAGAAATAGGAACAACAAAACCGAGTGGACTATATACAATATATGTAAATGGAATAAAGAAAATTGAACATCAAAATTTAGATACACCATATGTTATGAAAGGATTAAAATCATCGAAAATATATGATATATGTATATATAGTGAAACAAACTCACGAATGGTAGGAAGTGAAAAGAAAATGGTAAAAGATGTTATAAATGTAGATACCAGTGGGTTTGAAAAATCAAAAACATATTATGTTACATATGACCGAGATGGTAAAGAAAATATAGCAGGAAGAATGGATAAAATATCGGAACCAATAGGATGGTATGATTATCAAAATAAAATCTGGGCAAATGTAGTAACTGTAAATGGAAATGATGTAACATATTGGACATATATACCAAGGTATGAGTATCAAGTAGATGGCTTATATACAGATCTTACAAAATATTTGAATGTAAAATTCATAGATGTTACGCAAACAACAGCAGATAATGAATATTTTATTCCGGAAAGTTTTAAATTTAATGGTCAGGAGTTACCGGGATATTGGGTAAGTAAATATGAAATCCAATTAAATGAAACTTCTGGAATAGAACAAATAAAAGGACAAAAAAATGGTTTAGAAGATCAAATAACAACAACAAATCCAAGTGGAAGCTATACAATATATATAAATGGAGAAAAGAAAGAAACGGGAATAATGTTACCATATACATTGAGTAATATAAAAGATAAATCAGATTATGAGATATGCTTATATAGTGAAGAAGAAAATAGAATGATAGGTTCTAGAAAAAAATCAGAAATATTAAAGGAAATAACAAAAAATGTAATAGAAGTTGATGCAAGTGGATTTAATCCAGATTGTACATATTATGTAACGTATGATGAAAATGGAGGAAATGAACAAATTGGTGATAAAATTCAATTGGATAGTAAAGGAAATTTAATAAATATGCCGGAAAATTGGTATGATTATGAAAATAAAAGATGGGCAAATATAGTAACTAAAGGAACAGATGCAAGTGGAAATGAATTAATTTCATATTGGACATATATACCAAAATATGAGTATGATTTAGATGATTTGTATCCAACAATATCGGGAAAACCAGTAGTGAAGTTTATACCAAAAACACAAATGACAGCAGATAAAGGTTTTGTAATACCAGAAAGTTTTAAATTTGCAGGAAAGGACTTATCAGGTTATTGGGTGAGTAAATATGAAATTCAGGGAACAATAGATTAATTTGGCAAAGAGAAACAGAATTAAAAATATTGCTAAGTTTTATAAAAGTTATAAATATTTTTAGAATAAATTTGAGGGGGAGAAATATATGAATATAAAAAGTAAAAAAATAATGAGTATGATGATTATAGCTGTGTTAGTAATAATAGGAGCACCACATTTGTCACAAGCAGGATTACAAGCAAATAAAGGTGGATCAACTTTGACGCATGTTAAAGCAAATGATCTTTTCATAGAAATAAGAAAAATGGAGACACAATATGGAACATTAGGAAAAAATGCAATTTTAGATACAACAACATATATAGATTCTGTAGAAAATGGAATTGATAGTCATATGATATTAAATACTGAATATGGTACAATAGCTATTTTAGCAAAATCAAAATATGGTCAAGATTCATCGAGTTCCAATGATACAACAACAGGTAATGAATCGGGAGTTTTTAGGCTAGGTGGTTATGGTTCAGGATATAGTACTGTATATGAAAATGTAGCAGGTATATATACAAGTACAAATGAGTATACGAACATTATAGGAAATGCAGATGCACGATATTATAATAAATATGATTCAGAAATATCAAAACCAGGAGATGCAATGGGAATATTTACAAGGTGGAAAAATTATCCATCGTCTTCTAATCCTATTTTAAGACGTGGTACATGGTTTGATATGTGTAACTCAGAAGCAGATGAGGGTAGAGGTGAATTTTATATAGCAGGTACAGGTTCTAGAAATGTAGGTACACGTGCAGTTGTAGTATGTGGTACAGGACTTTAATATATTTTATAAGTTGATAAATTTTAATTGCTTAAAATTTGAGTTATATTACATAAAGTATGCTACAAATATGGTAATCTAGAAACGTAATTATAGGATATAAAAGGTTAATGATAAAAAAATAGTTTGTGAGTTTCAAGTAAAACTTACAAACTATTTTTATAATGAAAAGTATAAGTAAATTAAATGTATAAATGAAATAATTTAGATTGTGCTATATAAAATGCATTCATAATATATTATTTATTCTTCTTTTTACCCTTAAAAATAAAAACACAAATAAGAATAAGAATTACAGCAATAATTGCAATTAATCCAGGCCAACCTAAAATAGAAACAACTTTGCTGCCCAAAGACATAATAATACCAGCCAATAAAACACCTAGAGTAACAGCAGAAATGCTTGTTTTAAAATCAATATTTAAAAAGCTAGCAGCTAAAGTTCCTGTCCAAGCCCCTGTACCAGGTAGAGGAATACCAACAAATAAAAGTAGGGCAAAAAACAAACCTCTTTCTCCAGCTGTTTCTTTTAATTTTTCTCCGCCTTTTTCACCTTTTTCAAGGCACCATGTAAAAAACTTACCAATTACTTTTTTATCTTTTCCCCATTCAAGTACTTTTCTTGCAAATAAGTATATTATAGGAACAGGTAGTATATTTCCTATTATAGCTACAGGATAATAAATAAATATATTAAGTCCTAGACTTTCTGCAATTGGTATAGCCCCTCTTAGTTCAACTATAGGAACCATGCTTATAAAAAATGTTATTAAATATTTTACAAATATAGGTAATGATGACATTTCTATCGTCCTTTCTTAAGATAATAATTATGTACATTTTAATTAGATAATTTAAAATTACCTAAAGTGAAATTTGTGTGCTATAAATTATCTATAATATGAATTTTAGAAAATATATCATAATTATATGCTATTGTCAATGACTCTATGACTGATTTATAATGGTTGTATACTTGATTTGAAATATTTTAGTAGTGTATTTGTAAAATAAATGTGAAACAAAGTTGTAAAAATACATAAAAAAAGTTTCACATTTTTTGAATTTGTGATATAATATAATTGAAAAATGACTTAAAAAGTAAATAAAAGCAAATAAAAGCAAATGTTTTTTGAATTTTTATTTACTTAAAGTTCAAAAATGAAAAAGAAAGTGTGATAAGAATGGAAGAAAAAATTGAAATTATGAATCTTCTTCAGGATAAGCAATTACTTGAACATGAGTTAGAAACTATAGTATATGGTTCTGTTGAAATAAGAGAAGTTGATTCAAAGAAATATATATATGTGCATTACAGAGAAGATGGTGTATTATTGACAAAATATGTTGGGGAATATTCTGATGAATTGTACAATTTGATTCTAAATAATAGTATTAAAGCAAAAGAAATAAAAAAGCAAATAAAAGATATAGTAAAAAAATTAAAACAGTTGAATTATGTAGAAGATGAATTAACAGAAAAAGTTGAGCAAAATATAGATTTTGCTAAAAGACATTTGGTTGATACGATATATAAACAAGCAATTTTAGAGGGAGTTGCAACGACTTTTGCTGATACAGAGAGTATTATAGAAGGTGGAAAAGTGAATAATATGACATCTGAGGATGTATTAAAAATAATAAATTTAAAGCATGCATGGGAATTTATACTAAATAAGAATGTAATTTTAAGTGATACAAATTTTGCTTTATTGTGCGAAATAAATAAAATAGTAGAACAAGGATTTTATTATACGGCAGGAAAGATAAGGAATGTACCTGTAACAATTGGTGGAACAACTTGGAAGCCAGATTTTCCAATTGAAAGTAAAATAAAGGAAGAATTAGAAGAGATTTTGAAAAGAAATTTAGATGATGTTGATACTGCTATAGAGCTTTTACTTTATACAATGAAGAAACAAATATTTATTGATGGAAATAAAAGAACATCTGTAATATATAGTAATCATTATTTGATTTCAAGGGGAAAGGGCATTATAGTAATTCCTGCTGAGTTAACAGATGAGTTTAAAGATTTGCTTATTTTGTATTATGAGGGAAGAGATGAAAAAGAAATAAAAAGATTTATAAAAGAAAAGTGTTATATGAGTATATGACGTGTGATAAGAAAATATTATAAAAAGATACTATTTTCAGATTGTTATGTATAATAAAGATTATGACTGTACAATACTAATTATGTACAATGCTAGTAATGTTCAGCTTTATTAGTTTATCTGAGAATAGTATCTTTATAAATATATGCAAAATTATCAAAATTTTGTATGTGAAAATGTAAAATTTAAAATTAAATAATTAAAAATACACATAATACTTAAAGGAAGAATTTTATCAAAAAGATAATGTAATTCAGTTATATCAAACCACCAATTAAAAATTGTAAGGCAACAAATAAAAAAAGCAATCATAAGTAAGGCAAGAGTCAATCTGAAAGGAGAAAAAGGTAATTTTGAATTTTCACTTTTCCTACTTTTTGCTAAAGTAAATAATAAAAGTAACCCTAGAGTACCTGTTGAGATAATGCATAAAGTAGAACTTTCAGATGCTGTTAAAATATTATATTTTTTCAATATTGTTATTGCAAAAATATTTGTTGTTACACATAATGCTGTTGGTAATGATTTTGATATTACATTTCTTAAAAAATTACCTTTTATTCGTTCTTTATTAGGTTCTAATGCTAAAACAAATGAAGGAATACCTATTGTTACAGTACTTATTAAACTTAATTGAATTGGTTCAAAAGGATAAGGTTCTCCAATTAATAAAAACAAAATTGCATTTAAACATGAGTAAATAGTTTTAACTAAAAATAAAGAAGCGGAACGTTCAATATTATTTATGGTTCTTCTACCTTCTGCAACAATTTTAGGCATTGAAGAAAAGTTAGAATCTAGCAAAATAAGTTGGGATACATTTTTAGCTGCATCACTTCCATTAGCCATTGCAATACTACAATCAGAAGTTTTTAAAGCTAAAACGTCATTAACACCATCACCAGTCATTGCAACTGTTTTACCATTGCTTTGTAATGCTTCTATAATTAATTTTTTTTGAATAGGTGAAACTCTACCAAAAATAGTGTGATTTTCAACTATTTTATCGATATCGCAATCTTTAATAGTAGACATATCAATATATTTATCATAATTTTCTAATCCAACTTGTTTGCCAATTTTAGAAACTGTTACAGGGTTATCTCCTGATATTATTTTTATATTTACTCCTTGATTTTTAAAATATTCAAGAGTTTTTTTAGCATCTTTACGTATTTTATCAGAAACAAGAACAAATCCAAGCAATTCTAAATTTTGTGGTAGGTCATTATTTTCAAATTTATTATTTGAATGAGATATTGATAGAACTCTGTAGTTTTCTTGATAACTTAAAATCTCATTTTTATATTTGTTAAATTGTTCTTTTAGTACAAATTCAGGGGCACCTAAAACATAACTTCCTTTATTTTTTAAAGATATGCCAGACCATTTTTTTTCAGAAGAAAATGGTACTGCATGGTCAAGCTGATAATTTTCATTGATGTTATTAGTAATATTACAAAAATCTCTAATTGCTTCTATGGTTGTGTTGGAATCTGGTGAAAACTTAGCAAATAACTGCAATATAGTTTTTAAGTTTTCTTGTTGACTACTCATAGTGGCTATTATTTTTTCTACTTGAAGACTACCTTCTGTTAGAGTACCAGTTTTATCGAGACAAAGAGTATCAACTCTTGCTAATGTTTCTATACAGTAAAGTTCTTGTACTAGGACATTTGATTTTGAAAGTCGTATTACACTTACAGCTAATACTGTGCTAGTTAGTAGTACAAGTCCTTCTGGTATCATACCAATTATTGCGGCTACTGATTTTATAACAGCTGTTTTATAAGTGTTACCCGGAATATGTAATTGATTAGCAAAAAATAAAAGTCCAATAGGTATAATTGCAAAAGTTAATATTTTAATTATTTTATCTAAAGAGGTCATGATTTCGGATTTTATTTTTTTTACATATTTTGCACCACTTGAGATTTGAGCAGTATAGTTTTCTTCTCCTATATGCTCGATTTTTGCAGTAGTATTGCCACTTACTATATAACTACCAGAAAGTAAAATATCTCCTACTTTTTTTCTAATTGTATTGGTTTCTCCAGTTATACAAGATTCATTCACTTCAACTTCATTACTTAATATTTTACAATCTGCTGCAATTTGTTCTCCTGTTTTTAAAATGATAATATCATCTAAAACTAATTGATGAATATCTATAATTTCTGTTTTTCCATTTCTTATTACTTTTGCTTTAGGAGAGGCAACTATTGATAGTTTGTCTACAACTTTTTTTGAATGAATTTCTTGTATTGTACTTATTGCAGTATTTATTATTACTATTAGTAAAAATAACATATTTTTATATGATTTTACACATAATATACATATTGCTAATATAATATTTATTATATTAAATAGTGTAAAAAAATTTTCGTATATTATTCTTTTTATGCTCTTAGTTGGTATTGTTGTATCATGATTTACTAAGTCTTCTTCTATTCTTTTTTTTACTTGATCTGTTGTTAAACCTATTTCGATGTTTGGATTATATCTTTCTACATTTTTCAATTTTATCATCTTCCTTTTTACATTCAAAATTATACTGATTTTTATTTTATAAATCAAGTTTTTACTAAAAATATTAAGAAAGTTATTATGTACGTTGAATTTATAAGTAAAAAATCACTGTTTAGCTATTGACAGAACAGTGATTTTTTTGATATAATATATAAGAATTTTCACGAAAAATATTAAAATCAAACGAAGAAGTTAAAATCAACAAATTTTAATCAAAGATTTCAATTTTAAGAAAAGAGGAATTAAATATAGAAAACCGTAGGAAAATCTAAAATGAAGAGCAGACATTTTAGACAACTTAAAGGAGCTATATTTTAAGAAGGACTTTTCCTAAAATCAAATAAATTATTTCTGCTAAAATAAAAATAAGGAGTGATTTTTTTGAAAATACGCGATATCCAATACGAAAAAGCCTCAAGAAAAGATTTTGCCAAAGTTGGAGATTTTATTGAAATGCCAAACCTAATTAAAGTACAAAAAGATTCTTATGACTGGTTTATAGAAGAAGGATTAGGAGAAGTATTAAAAGACATTTCACCAATCGAAGACTATTCAGGTAATCTAGTTCTTGAGTTTTTTGATTATTACATGGAAGAAAAAACAAAATACACACTAGAGGAAGCAAAAGAAAGAGACGCTACATATTCTACAAGATTACATGTAAAAGTAAGATTAATCAACCGTGAAACAGGAGAGATAAAAGAACAAGAAATCTATTTAGGAGATTTCCCATTAATGACAGACAGTGGAACATTTGTGATAAATGGAGCAGAAAGAGTTGTAGTAAGCCAATTGGTACGTTCACCAGGATGTTACTATGACGAAATATTTGATACAAAGACAGGAAAGAAAACATATACATCAACAGTAATGCCATTAAGAGGAGCATGGCTAGAATATGAAACAGATGGAAATGATATATTCTGGGTACGTGTAGACAGAACAAGAAAAGTTCCAATCACAACATTATTAAGAGCAATAGGAATAGTTACAGATGACCAAATAAGAGAATTATTTGGAGAAGAAGATTTAATAACAACAACTATATCAAAAGATCCAATAAAAGACCAAGATGAAGCATTAATAGAAATATACAAAAAATTAAGACCAGGAGAATTACCAACAGTAGAAGCTGCAAGAAGTTTATTTAATGGATTATTTTATGATAATAGAAGATATGACCTAGCAAAAGTTGGTAGATATAAATTTAACCAAAAATTAGGACTAGCAGGAAGAATTAAAGGAAAAGTAGCTGCAAATGATATTATGGATAGTGAAACAGGAGAAGTTTTTGTACAAGCAGGAGAAATCATAACAGAAGAAGTTGCAGAAGATATCCAAAATTCAGGAATTAATATTGTAGATATTTTAGTAGGAGAAAGAAAAATCAGAGTTATTGGTAATGGTACAGTAAATGCACACAAAGTTTTACCAAATGTTGATTTAAGTAGCTTACATTTAAAAGAAAATGTAAATTATGCAGTATTAAAAAATATAGTAGATAATACACCAGAAGAAAATTTAGTAAAAATGTTAAAAGAAAGAATTGAAGAATTAGTACCAAAACATATCACAACAGAAGATATGATAGCATCAATTAACTTTTTATTAAATTTATCACATGGCTTAGGTAAAAAAGATGATATAGATCACTTAGCAAATCGTAGAATCCGTTGTGTAGGTGAACTTTTACAAAATCAATTTAGAATTGGTTTAGCAAGACTTGAAAGAGTTGTTCGTGAAAGAATGACAATTCAAGATTTAGATGTAGTAACACCACAAACATTAATTAATACAAAACCTATAACATCTGCTATTCGTGAATTCTTTGGAAGTTCACAATTATCACAATTTATGGACCAAACAAACCCACTTTCTGAATTAACACATAAAAGAAGAATTTCAGCATTAGGACCTGGTGGTTTAACAAGAGAAAGAGCTGGATTCGAGGTTCGTGACGTTCACTATACACATTATGGTAGATTATGCCCAATTGAATCACCAGAAGGACCAAACATTGGACTTATATCAGCGCTTTCATCATTTGCAAGTATAAATGAATATGGATTTATAGAAACACCATATAGAAAAATAGATCCAGAAACACATAGAGCTACAGATATTGTAGAATATATGAGTGCAGATGTTGAAGATAATTATATAATTGCTCAAGCATCAGAGCCAATGGATGAAAATGGAGAATTTATAAATGATAGAATTAGAGTTCGTTATAGAAATGACATAATAGAAGTTGATAAAAATCAAGTTCAATATGTTGATGTTTCTCCAAAACAATTAGTATCAATTGCTGCAGCAATGATTCCATTCTTGGAACATGATGATGCAAAAAGATCTTTAATGGGTGCAAACATGCAACGTCAAGCTGTACCACTTATGATTACAGAAAGACCAATTGTTGGAACAGGAATTGAGTACAGAGCAGCAAAAGATTCAGGAATATTAATTTTAGCAGAAGATGATGGTGTTGTTAAAAAAGTAACAGGTGATGCCATCACTATGAAATATAATAATGGAAAAACAGTTATCCATAAATTACGTAAGTTCAAAAGAACAAATGGTGGAACATGTATAAATCAAAGACCAATTGTAAAAAATGGGGAAATAGTTAAAAAAGGTGATGCTATAGCTGATGGACCATCAACAAAAGATGGAGAAATGTCACTTGGTAAAAACTGTGTAGTTGCTTTCTCAACATGGGAAGGTTACAACTACGAAGATGCTATTTTATTAAATGAAAGATTAGTAAAAGAAGATGTATTCACATCTATACATATAGAAGAATATGACTGTGAATGTCGTGATACAAAATTAGGACCAGAAGAAATAACAAGAGATATACCAAATGTTGGTGATGATGTATTAAAAGACTTAGATGAAAATGGTATTATCAGAATTGGTGCAGAAGTTAGACCAGGAGATATATTAGTTGGTAAAGTTACTCCAAAAGGAGAAACAGAACTAACAGCAGAAGAAAGATTATTACGTGCTATCTTTGGAGAAAAAGCAAGGGAAGTAAGAGATACATCATTAAAAGTGCCACATGGTGAAGCAGGAACAATTGTTGATGTAAAAATATTTACAAGAGACAATTCAGATGAATTGGGACCTGGTGTAAATCAAATAATTCGTTGTTATATTGCTACAAAGAGAAAAATCTCTGTAGGTGATAAAATGGCTGGACGTCATGGTAACAAAGGTGTTATTTCAAGAGTTTTACCAGAAGAAGATATGCCATTCTTACCAGATGGTACACCAATAGATATTTTATTAAACCCATTAGGTGTTCCTTCTCGTATGAACTTAGGACAAATTTTGGAAGTTCACTTAGGTGGAGCTGCAAAAGCATTAGGTTGGCATGTTTCAACACCAGTATTTGATGGTGCTACACAACAAGATGTTGAAGAATTATTAGAAAAAGCTGGAATGAGCAAAGATGGAAAATCTATTTTATATGATGGTAGAACAGGTGATCCTTTCGCAAAACCATGTACAGTTGGTGTTATGTATATGTTAAAATTACACCACTTAGTAGATGATAAAATACATGCTCGTTCAACAGGACCATATTCATTAGTTACTCAACAACCACTTGGTGGTAAAGCACAATTTGGTGGACAACGTTTTGGAGAGATGGAAGTTTGGGCATTAGAGGCTTATGGTGCAGCTTATACATTACAAGAAATGCTTACTGTAAAATCAGATGATGTTGTTGGACGTGTTAAAACTTATGAGGCTATTGTTAAAGGTGAAAATATACCTGAACCAGGTGTTCCAGAAAGTTTTAAGGTTTTAATTAAAGAATTACAATCTTTAGGATTAGATGTACGTTTATATTCAGAAGATAATAAAGAACTTGAATTAAAAGAAAGTATAGATGATGGTATAGACTATAATCCAGATAATGATAAAAAAATAATGAATGAAGATGAAGTTATTGCAGCAGATGATTTAGAAGATGGATATATGGATGAATCTCTAGAAAATGATGATATTGAGCTAGAAGACGAAGAAAGTGATGAACTTTTTGGAGACTTAGGAGATGAAGGAGAAGAAGACATTTTTGATAGTGATTTAGCTGATGATAATCTAGATGACGAAAATGATATTATATAACTAAATAAATTTTGGAAAGGGTGCAAGCGACAGGAGGGAATTGTCCGAGCAGTGGTTAGTCTTGTATTCTGTTCCAAAATTACCCAAATGTAAGATATTTGAAGGGAGAAAAGTTGTGGACGAATTAGATATTTTTAATAAATTAAAAATAGGTATTGCATCAGATGAAAAAATAAGAGAATGGTCAAAAGGAGAAGTTAAAAAACCTGAGACTATAAATTATAGAACATTAAAACCAGAAAAAGATGGTTTATTTTGTGAAAGAATATTTGGACCAACAAAAGACTGGGAATGTCATTGTGGTAAATATAAAAGAGTACGTTATAAAGGAATTGTCTGTGACCGTTGTGGTGTAGAGGTAACTAAAGCTAAAGTTAGACGTGAAAGAATGGGACATATTGAGCTTGCAGCACCTGTTGCACATATATGGTATTTTAAAGGAATTCCAAGTAGAATTGCTTTAATGTTAGATGTTTCTCCAAGAAACTTAGAAAAAGTTGTTTATTTTGCATCATATATTGTTGTTGACAAAGGAACATCAGGATTGGAAAAATGTCAAGTTCTTACAGAAAAAGAATATCATGAAGCAGAAGAAAAATATGGAAAAGGTTCATTTAAAGCTCAAATGGGTGCAGAGGCACTTAAAAAATTATTAGAAGAAATTGATTTAGACAAATTATCAGCTTCTATTAAAAAAGATATTGAAAAAGCAAGTGAACAAAAAAGAAGTAAATATATAAAAAGATTGGATACAGTAGAATCATTTAGAATTTCTGGAAATAGACCAGAATGGATGATAATGGGTGTTGTTCCTGTTATACCACCAGAATTAAGACCTATGGTACAATTAGATGGTGGACGTTTTGCAACATCTGACTTAAATGATTTATATCGTAGAGTTATAAATAGAAATAACAGATTGAAACGTTTATTAGAATTAGGAGCTCCAGAAATAATTGTACGTAATGAAAAACGTATGTTACAAGAATCAGTTGATGCTTTAATTGATAATGGTAGACGTGGAAGACCTGTTACAGGTGCAGGAAATAGACCTTTAAAATCTTTATCAGATATGTTAAAAGGTAAACAAGGACGTTTCCGTCAAAACTTGTTAGGAAAGCGTGTTGACTATTCTGGACGTTCTGTTATAGTTGTAGGACCAGAACTAAAAATATATCAATGTGGATTACCTAAAGAAATGGCAGTAGAATTATTTAAACCTTTTGTTATGAAAGAATTAGTAGGAAGAGGTTTAGCTCAAAATATCAAAAATGCAAAAAGAATGGTAGAAAGACTAAATCCAGAAGTTTGGGGAATATTGGAAGATGTTATAAAAGATCATCCTGTAATGTTAAACCGTGCTCCAACACTACATAGACTTGGTATTCAAGCATTTGAACCAGTGTTAGTAGAAGGTAGAGCAATTAAACTTCACCCTCTTGTTTGTGAAGCATTTAATGCTGACTTTGATGGTGACCAAATGGCTATCCATTTACCATTATCATTAGAAGCACAATCAGAAGCAAGATATTTAATGTTATCTACAAACAACTTGTTAAAACCACAAGATGGTAAACCAGTTGCAGTTCCTAGACTAGACATGATTTTAGGAAGTTATTATTTAACAATGACTTTAGATGGAGAAAAAGGAGAAGGTACATATTTCCGTGATCCAGATGAAGCAATAATGGCTTTTGAAAATCATGATGTAGATATTCATGCTAAGATTTTTGTTAGAATTACTAAAGAAATTAATGGCGAAATGAAAACAAAGAAGATCGAGACAAGTGTTGGAAGAATTATCTTTAACCAAGGAATTCCACAAGATTTAGGATTTATAAATAGAGAAGAAGATCCATTCCAATATGAAATAGATTTTCCAGTTATGAAAAAATCAATGGGAACAATTATAGAAAGAGTTATTAGATTACATGGCCTAACAGAATCAGCTGAAGTTATAGATTATATCAAGGCTTTAGGATTCAAGTATTCTACATTAGCAGGTATTACATTCTCTATGAGTGATGTAAAAGTGCCACCAGCTAAAAAAGATATATTGAAAGAAGCAGACCAAAAGGTTGAAACAATTAGAAAACAATATACACGTGGTTTGATAACAAACGAAGAGCGTTATAATGCTGTTATCAAAGTTTGGGACAAAGCTACTAATGATGTTAGTAAGGCAATGGAAGACAACTTTGATGATTTAAACCCAATTTATATGATGGTTAAGTCTGGAGCCCGTGGTAATATGAACCAATTACGTCAAATTGCTGGTATGAGAGGTTTGATGGCTAGTACAACAGGTAAAGCAGTAGAAATTCCAATTAAATCATCTTTTGCAGATGGATTAGATGCTTTGGAATACTTTATTTCTGCACATGGTGCTAGAAAAGGACTTTCTGATACAGCTTTAAGAACAGCCGATTCAGGATATTTAACAAGAAGATTGGTTGATGTTTCTCAAGACATTATTGTTAGAGAAAGAGATTGTGGTACAAAAGAAGGTATTATAATTTATGATATTAAAGATGGAAATCAAATAATTGAAAAAATGCAAGAAAGATTAATTGGTAGATATGCAGTTAATGATGTTATAGATCCAAATACTAATGAATTAATTATTGATAATGATACTATGATAACAGAAGCTATTGCAGATAAAATAATAGCTGCTGGAATAGAAAAACTAGAAGTTCGTTCTGTTTTAGGATGTCATTCTAAACATGGTGTTTGTCAAAAATGTTATGGTATGGGATTAGCTAGAAGAGATTTAGTATCTATTGGTGAATCTGTAGGTATTATAGCAGCTCAATCTATAGGTGAGCCTGGTACACAGTTGACAATGAGAACTATCCACTCTGGTGGTGTTGCTGGTGTTGCTGATATTACACAGGGTCTTCCAAGAGTTGAAGAGTTATTTGAAGCTAGAAAACCAAAGGGATTAGCAATTATTTCTGAAATTGCTGGTGTTGTTAAAATTAAGGAAACTAAAAAGAAAAAAGAAGTGGTTGTTACTGGCAAAGATGATGCTAGAACATATACAATTCCATTTGGTTCAAAAATGAAAGTTCATGATGGTGATATGGTAGAAGTGGCTCAACCATTAATTGAAGGTTCTATTAATCCAGCTGAAATTCTTGCTATTAAAGGACCAGAAGGTGTTTATGAATACTTGATTTCTGAAGTTCAAAAAGTTTATAGAAACCAAGGTGTTGATATAAATGATAAACATATTGAGGTTATTGGTAGACAAATGCTTAAAAAAGTTAGAATTGATGATAATGGTGATACAGATATGTTCCCAGGTTCATTAATTGATATGTATGAGTTTGCTGATAAAAATGCTCAAGCAATTGCAGAAGGAAAGAGACCAGCTACTGGTAAACGTGTTCTTTTAGGTATTACTAAAGCGTCTCTTGCTACAGAAAGTTTCTTATCTGCTGCTTCTTTCCAAGAAACAACAAGAGTTTTAACAGAAGCTGCGGTTAAAGGTAAGGTTGATGATTTAGTTGGATTAAAGGAAAATGTTATTATTGGTAAATTGATTCCAGCAGGTACTGGTATGAAAAAATATCAAGATATTAAGATTAATACTGAAATTCAACCTGAAACAGAAGATGTTGTAGAATAATTAAAAAGAACTTTTTGAGATTTATCTCAAAAAGTTCTTTTTAACAATAGATATAGATGTTGTGTAAGAATTAATAAAACTAAAATTTTATTGATTTTTTTTATGTTTTATAGTAAAATATAGTGGGTGATAAGCATATGAAAAAATTAAGAAATGAAATAAAAAAAGAAAAAGGTTCAATAACAGTATTAGTTATTGCAAGTTTTTTTGTCATAATAGCAGTTTTTATTAATTTATATATAATAGGAACGAACAAATCAAATTCACAAGAAAAGGAAATAAAAGCAATTCAAGAGGCTTATAATGTAAGCACAGACAGAATGGAAGAAGAATATCAAAATGCAAAATAAGAATTAAAGGAGAGTTGTAATGCAAAGTACGAATAGAAAGTTTTTTGATAAATTAGTATCAAGAACAAAAATATATTTAGTAATAATATTAATATTACTAATAGCAATAAGTGTACAGAATAACAAAATGATAATACCATCTGTTATAATGTATGTATTAGTGCTATGGTATGCATATTTTGCAAACAACAAAAGAAAAAATGAAATATCAGAGAAATTACAAGATTTAATGTTAAGTGTAGATACTGCAGCAAAGAGTACATTAATAAATTCACCATTTCCATTAATAGTATTAGAAACAGATGGAAATATAATATGGAGAAGTTCAAAATTTGTATCTGAATTTGAAAAAATAGATATGAATCCATATTTGGATGATTTAATAATAGAAATAAAAAAAGATATAAAGGATAAAAAAGAAGAACAACAACATGGAGTAAAACATGCAAAAACTAGTCAATTAGTAGAAAGACAAGTGGTTATAGGAGATAAAACATATAGAGTATCTGGAAAATATGTAAAATCTAGAAATGACCAAAAGAAAACACAAAATGAGTATATGCTAATGCTATATTTTATAGATATAACAGAGAATTTGGCATTAAAACAAAAATATCAAGATACACGTTCATGTGTGGAAATAATTATGATAGATAATTATGAAGAAAATATGCAGTTATTGGATAGTGAAGAAAAGCCACAAATAATAGCTGAAATTGATAAAGCAGTTTATGAGTGGGTAAATGAATCAAATGGAGTTCTTATAAAATCTGATAGAGATAGATATGTATGTGTATTTGAACAACGTTATTTGAAAAATATGAAAGAAGATAAATTTAGTATTCTAGATAAAATTAAGGAAGTAGATACTAGAGAAAAGGTTCAGTTTACTTTAAGTATAGCGGTTTCTAATGAAGGTGATACAAATAGAGATAAATATAAATCAGCACAAGTGGCTATGGATTTAGTACTTGGTAGAGGTGGAGATCAGGCTGTAATTAGAGAGAATGATATTTATCGATTCTTTGGAGGAAGAGCACAAGAAGTGGAAAAACGTACTAAAGTAAAGGCAAGAGTTGTTGCTCATGCTTTGGAAAATTTGATAAAAGAATCTGATAAAGTTATGATAATGGGACATACAAATCCTGATATTGATGCAATGGGTTCAAGTATGGGGATTTATCGTTTGGCTAAAAGTATGAATAAAAATGCATATATTATAAATAGTAGTATTGGGACAGCTTTAGATAATTTTAAGGAAGAATTGGCAAAAGATCCAGAATATGAGGATGTTTTAATTAGTAAGGAAGTAGCAATTGAAAATGTTGAGGAAAATACATTGTTAGTAATTGTTGATACTCATAAGAAAAATTATGTTGAATCATCAGAATTGCTAGAAAAAATTAAAAAAATTGTTATTATAGATCATCATAGAAGAAGTGCTGATTATATAGAAGATGCAACATTAACTTTTCAAGAGGTTTATGCTTCTTCTGCTGCTGAACTAGTTACAGAACTTTTGCAGTATACTGATACAAATGTTGTTTTGAAAACTATTGAGGCGGAGAGCTTGTATGCGGGTATTATGATGGATACTAAGAATTTTACGTTTAAGACTGGTGTTAGAACTTTTGAGGCTGCGGCTTATTTGCGTAAATGTGGTGTTGATATTATTCGTGTTAAAAAGTGGTTCCAGAGCGATTTGATTAGCTTTAATAAGATTGCTGCTATTGTTAAGTCGGCTGAAATAGTTAATGGTTCTGTTGCTATTGCTATTAATCCTAAAAGGGAGAAGGATACTAGTATTGTTTGTGCTAAGGCGGCTGATGAACTTCTTACTATTAGTGATATTACTGCTTCTTTTGTTCTTGGCGATATGGGTGATAAGGTTTGTATTAGTGGTCGATCTATTGGTGATGTTAATGTTCAGGTTATTCTTGAGAAACTTGGGGGCGGTGGTCATATTACTTTGGCTGGTGCTCAGGTTGAGGGAAAGGATATTGAGGAAGTTAAGGGGGAGTTGATTGGGTGTATTGCTGAGTATTTTTCAGGTTAGATTTCGAAAGAATTACAATTTTGACTGTGTCAAACGGCATTTAAAATTTAATCAACGTACCATCGTACGCCTCATAAATTTTAAATTTGTTTTCCTTGTCAAAATTTAATTCTATTATAGGAAGATTCTACGAACTTCCTATAACAGAAAAACTTTGCACAGAAATTTGCTAAAGCAAATTTCGCGCACGAACAAAGACGCGGATTTTGAAATGTTTAAATAAGTATGGAGTTTAATGTCCGCTTTTGTTCTTTCAAAATCTAAAAAAGGTATGAAAATAATTACAATTTTGACTGCGTTAAACTGCATTTAAGTTGTTGTTATGTTTTAGAAAGGTGTGATTGAGTATGAAAGTTATTTTAAAGGATAATATAAAAGGTGTTGGAAAAAAAGATGAGATTATTAATGCTTCTGATGGTTATGCTCGTAATTTTTTGTTTCCAAAAAATCTGGCTGTTGAGGCAAATGCTGAAAATATGGCTAAGCTAAAGGCTAAACAGAATTCTACAGCTTTTAAAAAGGGTCAAGAAAAGGAAGAGGCTCAAAGGATTGCTGAAAAAATGAAGAAAATAATGCTTACTATTCGTGTGCGTGCTGGTAAAAATGGTAAAATTTTTGGAGGTGTTTCTTCTAAGGAAATTGCTGAGGAATTGCAGAAAGTGCATAATATTAGTGTTGATAAAAAGAAAATTGATTTGAAGGAACCTATTAAGGAATTGGGTACACGTAATGTTGATGTTAAATTGTTTGAGGGCGTTGTTGGAATAGTGAGAGTGAATTTGGTTGCAGAAGAATAGGGTTGAAAAATAATTACAATTTTGACTGCGTTAAATATCATTTTAAATATGGTTACATACAAATCTATTAAAAACAATAGGAAGGAATGTGAGAATAATGGAAGTAGGAAAAGTGCCACCACATGATTTGGAAGCAGAGCAGGCAGTAATAGGAAGTATGCTTACAGATAGTGATGCAATAGTAAGTAGTATAGAAATTTTGAAACCGGAAGATTTTTATAGAGCAGATAATAAAATTATATATGAGGCAATGTTAAATCTATATAATAGATCTGAACCAATTGATATTATAACAGTTAAGGCTGAGTTAGAGTCAATGGGAAGATTTGAACAAGTTGGTGGTTTAGAATATTTGGCAGAATTACCTGATAAAGTTCCTACTACGGCTAATGTACAAAAATATATAAAAATTGTAGAAGAAAAGGCTAGATTAAGAGATTTGATAAAAACTGCAAATGATATAATCGAGATGGGTTATGATCCAACAGAAGATGTTGATGATATTATGGAGGGTGTAGAAAAGAAAGTTTTTAATTTGACTCAGGGTAAGAATCAAAAAGGGTATTCTCCAATTAAAGATATTCTGGTTGATAGTTTTACACAATTAGAAGAGTTGTATAATAGAAAACAACACATTACAGGAGTACCTAGTGGTTTTTCTGATTTGGATTATAGAACAGCTGGTTTTCATGGTTCAGAGCTTATTTTGGTTGCGGCGAGACCTGCTATGGGTAAATCTGCGTTTGCTTTGAATATTGCTACAAATGCGGCAGTTAGAGCAGATGTTCCTGTTGCTATTTTTAACTTGGAGATGTCAAAAGAACAACTTGTTAATAGAATTTTGTGCAGTGAAGCAATGGTTGATAGTAATAAAGTTAGAACAGGTAAGCTAGAAGAAGAAGATTGGGCTAAACTAGCAGAGGCTATAGGACCTCTTTCTGCAGCTAATATTTATATTGATGATACACCAGGTATTTCTATTACAGAAATAAGGGCTAAATGTAGAAAATTACAAGTTGAAAAACATATTGGTATGGTTATAATAGATTATTTGCAATTAATACAAGGTACAAATAAAAGAGGAGGTAGCCGTGAACAGGAGATTTCTGAAATAAGCCGTTCTTTAAAAATCATGGCAAAAGAATTAAATGTGCCAGTGATTGCATTATCACAGTTGTCAAGAGCTGTTGAACAAAGACCTGATCATAAACCGATGCTTTCTGATTTACGTGAATCTGGAGCTATTGAGCAAGATGCTGATATTGTTATGTTTTTATATCGCGATGATTATTATAATCCAGATAGTGAAAAGAAAAATGTTGCTGAAGTAATTATTGCAAAACATAGAGGTGGCTCAACATGTAGTGTGGATTTAGGGTGGTTTGGTACATATACAAAATTTGTTAATTTGGAAAAGAGATATGATCAATAGAAGTATGTGTAATTGTAAAGCTTTGAGAAAGGGACGATTTTTATGAAAGAAAAGGTCATAAATACAATTATAAAAAATAATTTAATACAAAATGGAGATAGGCTGGTTCTTGCTGTTTCAGGAGGGCCAGATTCTTTGGCTATGTTGAATGTTTTATTAGAGATAAAAAAAGATAAAAAAATTGATTTTGATTTTGTTGTAGCACATGTTAATCATATGATTCGTAAAGAAGCCGTTGATGATGAAGATTTTGTAAGAGATTTTTGCAAAGAAAATGCTATTAGTTTTTTTGTGAAAAGAGTTGATATTCCTAAACTTGCAGGAGAGAGGAAAATGGGAACAGAAGAAGCAGGTAGGTATGCACGATATAAATTTTTTGATGAAGTTATGGAAAATACGAAATCAAATAAAATTTCAATTGCACATAATAAAAATGATAAAATAGAGACAATTTTAATGAATTTATTAAGAGGTTCAGGAGTTTCTGGATTAAAGGGTATAGAGTATATAAAAGATGAAAAATATATAAGACCTTTACTTGATTGTACAAGAATTGAGATTGAAAATTATTGTTCTAATCAAAAATTAAATCCTAGAATTGATAAAACTAATTTTGACAATTCATATACTCGTAATAAAGTTAGAAATGTTGTTATTCCGTATATTAAGAAAGAGTTTAATCCTAATATAATTGATACTTTAAGCCGATTATCAGATTTGGTAAAAGAAGAAGAAAACTATGTGCAAAAACAAGTAGAAAAAGCGTATAATGAGATGTTAATATCTGAGAAATTTATTGTGGAAAATATTACTAGTAATGAAGATGTTTTGTTGAATAAAAAATATATAATTTTAAAATTAAAATTATTTAATATGCAAGAAAGAGTCATAAAATCAAGAGTTTTGTTATATACTATAACGAGATTATTTGGAAATGCACAAGGAATTGAAAAAATACATATAGATGATATTATAAAATTATGTGAAAGAAATATTGGAAATAAATACTTAACACCAAATAAAAATTTAAAAAATTTTTTAAAAAATGGAAAAATATATTTTATAGACCAAAGATAACTATCCGTAGTAGTTCTTAGAGTGACTTGATTTTTGTCACAAAAAAGACACAAAAAAATACTTGAAAAAGCAAATTTAATATGATATATAATCAGGTATTCAAAGACAAGCCCACCTGTTTTGGGATTCAAAAGGAGGAAAAAGATAGTGAAAAATAATATCAAGACATTAGCGATGTGGTTAATTATTGGAGTAATTTTTATTATTGTTTTGTCATCAGTTATGGAAAATTCTAATAAAAAAATGAAATATTCTGATTTAATTACAAAAATAAATGAAGGGAAGGTTGAGGCAATTCAAATAGAGTCAGATGGAAAAACAGCAAATGTTGAATTGTCTGAAGATAAAAATATAAAACAAGTAAATATTCCTAATATGGAAAGTTTTATGAATTATACAGAGGATTTTGTAAAAAATGGATCATTTACATTAGAAGAAAAATCTGAATCTATTTTTGTTACAATTCTTGGTTTATTAACACCGTTTGGATTATTAATTATTTTCTTTATATTCTGGTTCTTAATGATGGGAGGACCAAATGCAAATCAAGCAGGAGGAAAAACATTAAGTTTCGGAAAAAGTAAAGCAAGAATGATGACACCAGCAGATAGAAATAAAGTTACTTTTGATGATGTTGCAGGTGTTGATGAGGAAAAAGAAGAATTACAAGAAATTGTACAATTTTTAAAAAATCCAAAGAAATTTACAGATATGGGAGCAAGAATACCAAAAGGTGTCTTATTAGTTGGACAACCTGGTACAGGTAAAACTCTTTTGGCAAAAGCAGTTGCAGGAGAAGCGGGAGTACCATTTTTTATAATAAGTGGTTCAGACTTTGTAGAAATGTTTGTAGGTGTTGGTGCTTCAAGAGTTAGAGATTTATTTGATGAAGCAAAAAGAAATGCGCCATGTATAATATTTATAGATGAAATAGATGCAGTAGGACGCCAAAGAGGTGCAGGACTAGGTGGAGGACATGATGAGAGAGAACAAACATTAAACCAATTATTAGTTGAAATGGATGGATTTTCTGAAAATGAAGGTGTTATTGTATTAGCAGCAACTAACCGTCCAGATGTTTTAGATAAAGCATTATTAAGAGCAGGAAGATTTGATAGACAAATAGTTGTAGGAGCACCAGATGTAAAAGCAAGAGAACAAATATTAGAAGTACATTCAAGAAAGAAAAAATTAGCAGAAGATGTAGATTTAAAAGTAATCGCAAAAAATACATCAGGATTTGCAGGAGCGGATCTAGAAAATGTATTAAATGAAGCAGCGTTGTTAGCAGCAAGAAGAAATTTAACAGAAATTGGAATGAAAGAAATTGAAGATGCAATGGTTAAAGTTACTATGGGACCAGAAAAGAAAACAAGAGTAAGGAGTGAAAAGGAAAATCGTTTAGTTTCTTATCATGAAGCGGGTCATGCAGTAGTAAGTCATTATTTAGAAACACAAGATCCAGTACATCAAATATCTATAGTACCTAGAGGTATGGCAGGAGGGTATACAATGTATCGTCCTACTGAAGACAAAAATTTTATGTCAAAAACAGAAATGGAAGAGAATATAGTATCTTTACTAGGTGGTAGAGTTGCAGAAGCACTTATTTTAAACGATATTTCAACAGGTGCAAGTAATGATATAGAAAGAGCTACACAAATTGCAAGAAGTATGGTTACAAAATATGGTATGAGTGATAGAATAGGAACATTAACATTAGGATCTAGCCAAAATGAAGTATTTTTAGGTAGGGATTTTGCACAATCAAAAGAATATTCTGAAGAAACAGCAGCAATTATTGATGAAGAAGTTAAAAAAATAGTTGATAAAGCATATAATGAGGCTAAACAAATTTTAACAGAACATATTGATAAATTACATGCTGTAGCTGGTGTTCTTCTTGAAAAAGAAAAAATTGAAGCAGATGAATTTGAGCAAATATTTGCATAGAATGTAGGGGATATTTAATGAAGAATTATTATGAGATTTTGCAAGTAAATGAAAATGCCTCACAGGAAATAATAGAAAAAGCATATAAAGTTCTTGCAAAAAAATATCATCCAGATTTGCAAAACGATATGAAAAAGAAAGAATTGTCAGAAGATAAATTAAAGCAAATTAATGAGGCTTATGACATTCTTTCTGACTCTTTTTTAAGAGGACAATATGATACAGAACTTCAAAGACAAAAAGAGGAGGAGATAAAAGCAAAATATGGAGATAAAGATTATGGTACAGAAAAGACAAAATTTTATGGGAGAACAAATGAAAATCAAAAAAATAAATCTGAACAAGATTTGAGAAGAGAAGAATATTATGCTCAAAAAATTAATGCTAGACAAGAACAATATGATCAAGAAGAAAAAAAGAGACAAGCTCAAAAACTGGGAACTTTAGCAGGTGTTATAGATTTTGTTAAAGTACTTTATAATGATAGACCGAAAAGAAAAGAATTAGCAGATGTTACAAAAAAGGACTTATTTGCAATTGTTTTGGCTATTTTAATTGTCATTGCTATTGGTGTTATTTTATGGTGTATACCTTTTACTAATGGCTGGATAAGAGAGATATTATTTGAAAATCCAATAGTAAAACTGTTTTCAAAATAGCTTTTTATATTGTTTAAAGAAGTTTTTTTAAATGTAATAAGTAAAGAAGATATGTTTTTTAAAGCCAAGTGTTTTTTACTTTAAAATTCTCAAATTTGCCTATTGACAAGCATTTGTGTTTAATGTATAATGGATAATGTTAAGGGTTATCCCACATACAGATCCGATCGACCGGAAGGAGGGGAATGTAAATGTCAGAGATTAAAGTAAATAATGGAAATATAGAAGAAGCTTTGAAGAGATTTAAAAGACAGTGCGCTAGAAATGGAGTTATGCAAGAAGTTCGTAAGAGAGAGCATTATGAGAAACCTAGTGTTAAGAGAAAGAAAAAATCAGAGGCTGCTAGAAAAAGAAAGTTTTAATTAGATAGGGGGAGGACATTATATATAAGTAATTTAAAGATTATTTTATATAGGGTGTGTCTTTCTTTTTTTTAGTTTCTGGTTGGAAAATAATTACAATTTTGACGTCGTTAAACTTCATTTAAAATTTAATCAACGTACCATCGTACGCCTCATAAATTTTAAATTCGTTTGCCTAGTCAAAATTTAATTCTTTTCCAACCTAGATAGAGGAAATTTAGAAAATAATTACAATTTTGACGTCATTAAACTTCATTTAAAATTTAATCTAAATTTAATTTAGTTTGATGTATATGTTTGTTTTTTTTGATAAGAATAGTATAATATAGATGATTTTTTTGGAAAGGATTGGAGTGTAATGGAATATAAAGTTAAAGAAATAAAACAAGGTATTAAAGTGCATTTGATTAATAATGATAAGTTTAAAACTAATTTGATTGCTGTTTTCTTGACAACAGAATTGAATAGGGAAAATGTTACTAAAAATGCTATTATACCTGCTATTTTGAGAAGAGGTTCTGAAAATATGCCTACACAAGAGGCTATTAGTAGAGAGATGGAAGAGATGTATGGTGCTTCTTTTAATTGTGGTGTGGATAAAAGAGGAGATAATCAAATTTTAAAGTTCTATATGGAGACTATTAATGATAATTTTTTACCGGATTCTTCAGAAAATATGCTTGGGAAGAGTATTGATAAAATATTGGAGATTATTTTTAATCCTTTGGTTAAAAATAATGGCTTTTGTGATGAGTATGTGGAACAAGAGAAGGAGAATTTGAAGCAAATTATTAATGGTAAAATTGATAATAAGGCTAGTTATGCAATGGAAAGGTGTATAGAGGAGATGTATAAAAATCAGCCTTTTGCTTTGTATAAGTTTGGCTATATTGATGATTTAGATGTTTTGAATGGAACTAATTTGTATGAGTATTATAATCAGCTAATTCAAAATTGTAAAATTGATATTTTTGTTTCTGGAATTGTTGATGATAGTGTTTATGATAAAATTATTGATAATGCTAAAATTGAGTTATTGAAACCTAGAGTTCCTGATTTTGTTATGCCTTCTTTGGCTGTTACTGCTAATAATAATGGTCAGGTTGTTACTGAGAGTATGGATATTACTCAGGGTAATTTGGTTTTGTCTTTGAATGTTGGCTTGGATAGCGAGGATCAACAGTATGATGTTATGATTTATAATTCTATTTTGGGTGGTACTGCTAGTTCTAAGTTGTTTCAAAATGTGCGTGAGAAGGCTAGTTTGGCTTATTCTGCTGGTTCTAATTTTATGAGGGCTAAAAATACTATTTTTATTCGTTGTGGTATTGAGATTAAGAATTATGAGAGGGCTCTTGATATTATTAGACAACAACTTGTTCAGATGGTTGATGGTGATTTTTCTGATCAGGATGTTGCGGTTGCTAAGAAGTCTTTGGTTGATTCTATTAGGACTATTGATGATGAACAGGATACTGAGGTTTTGTATTTGTTTGGCCAGGAGTTTTCTGGTGGGTTTATGGACTTTTCTGAGTATATTGATAGGGTTTCTAGGGTTACTAGGGGTGATGTTTTGGCTGTGGCTAAGAAGATTGGTACGGGTATGGATACGATTTTTTTCCTTAAAGGTTAATTTTGAAATAATTACAATTTTGACGTCGTTAAACTTCATTTAAAATTCAATCAACGTACCTTCGTACGCCTCATGAATTTTAAATTTGTTTGCCTAGTCAAAATTTAATTCTTTCAAAATTAAAAGAGCAGAGGAAATAATTAGAAAGGTGGGAGTTTTATGCAAGTTATTGAGAATATGAAAGTTAAAGAAAAATTATATATTGAAAAACTGGATAATGGTTTGAGTGTTATGATAATTCCTAAAAAAGGTATACAAAAGAAATATGTTATTTGGGGTACAAATTATGGTTCTAATGATAGCAAGTTTGTTGTACCTGGTGATACAGAGATTACAGAGGTTCCAGATGGTGTGGCACATTTTTTGGAGCATAAGATGTTTGAACAAAAAAATGGTAAAAATAGTTTGGATGTTTTGACAGAATTAGGTGCTGATGCGAATGCTTATACTACAAATGATCATACAGCGTATTTGTTTAGTTGTACAGATAATTTTTATGAGGCTTTAGATGAACTTATGGATTATGTGCAAAATCCGTATTTTACTGATGAAAATGTTGAAAAGGAAAAAGGTATTATAAGTCAGGAGATTATGATGTATGATGATTATCCTGATTGGAAAGTGTATATGAATGCAGTTCAGGCTATGTATAGTGATTTCCCTATTAGAATAGATACGGCTGGTACTGTCGAGACTATAAGTCATATAGATAAAGAGGTTTTATATAAATGTTATAATACTTTTTATAATCCGTCTAATATGGCTATGGTTGTTTGTGGTGATTTTGAACCAGAGGCAATGCTTGCTGAGATTAAAAGGAGATTATTGGATATTAAGGCTAGTGGAGAGATTAAACGTATTTATCCGGAAGAACCAGAAGGCATAGTTAAAGATTATGTTGAACAGGATATGGAAGTTAGTAGACCTTTGTATGCTATAGGTATTAAGGATAAACCTTTTGAGGATTTTAAAAATTTTAGTAAAGATGATATTGTGAAAAAACATATAGCAATAGAAATCTTGTTGAATTTGATTTTTGGTGAGAGTTCAGATTTATATAAAAAATTGTATAATGATGGTGTTATAATGTCTAATCCTAGTATGGATTATGAGTTTAGCAGAGGATATGCTTTTGTCCTATTATCTGGTCAATCAAAAGATCCTAGAAAGGTTTATGAGGAGTTTAAAAAGGCTGTAAATGATATAAAGGAAAAAGGTATTGTTGAAGAGGATTTTAATAGAATAAAAAAGACTATTTATGGTGATTATATAAAAGAGTATAATGATGTTACAGATATTGCTAGAATGTTTTTATCTGATTATTTTAAAGGTATAAATAGTTTTGATTATATAGAACAAATTGGTAGTGTTAATAAGGATTATACAGAACAAATTTTGAATGAAGTTTTTGCTGAAAATAAAATGGTTTTGTCTGTTATTAATAGTAAGTAAAAAATGTTTTTTTGTAGAAAATATGGTATAAATTTTATTTGATGATTTATATCATATTTTTTTGTCAAATATTGTCAATATTTGGTATACGAATTTTGATAAAAAAGCACAAATTAGCTTGACTTAACAGGAAAAATATGGTAATTTATAGATGTGCTTAAGAGGAAAAATCAGAAAAGGAGAGATTAGAATGTTAAATGATGAAATTTGTAATTTAAGAAATAAATTGAATAAAAGCATCGAAGATGGTGAGGATTATTCTATTATTTATCAACTTAGTGTCGAATTGGATGATTTAATTGCTAATTTTTATAATGATGTGAGTGTAGAAGAAATTAAATAAATTTGTAAAAATATGGGCTATTATTAGTCCATATTTTGTGGTAATTTTTTGCTTTTAGAAATATAAGAAATATAAAAAACCAGTTTTCCTTAGAAGTAAAAAACACACTGAAATAGATTTAGTAGGAACACATTACTCAGAAGAAGTATAAGTAGAAGACGGAAAAGTAATATGCTCAGGATTTCAAAAAGGATTCTGAAATAGTGTAGAAATTGAAAATATTGTAAATTGGAAAATAATATACAGTTTCTATGCATACTTATCAATAATAGACGTATAAAAAGGCCAAAAAAGTAAGAAAATCCCAATAATAGGACTAGAGCTATTGATAAAATTGTACAGAATGTATATAATATAAAAATATGAAAGGAATGAAATATTATGAAAGATATAAAATTAAAAATAGCAGGAATGCATTGTACAGGATGTTCTAGTAGATTAGAAAAAGTGTTAAATAATATAGAAGGAGTAGAAAAAGCAAAAGTAAGCTTTGAAGAAGAAGAAGCAGTAATAACTTATGATAATGAGAAAGTATCAGAAAAACAAATAATAATTGAAATTGAAGAGGCAGGATTTAAGGCAGAAAAATAGTTATAATTTTGCCTGTGTTCAGTGGCAATGGAGTCATAGCCTTGAGAAAGGAATAAAATAAAAATGAAAAAAGTGTTATTAAAAATAGATGGAATGACATGTAGTGCATGTTCATCAGGATTAGAAAAATATCTGAATAGGCAAAAGGGAATAAAAACAGCGTCAGTAAATTTAATAATGAATAATGCAAGTATAGAATATGATAACACAAAAATAAACTTAGAACAAGTAGAGAAATATATTGAAAAAGCGGGATTTGCCAGTTTGGGTATATATAAATTAGAAAGTGAAGAAAAAAAGCAAACAAAGGAAAAGAATAAATTAATAGGAGTAAGTATAGTATCAATATTAATATTATATATATCAATGGCACATATGGTAAAATTGCCAGTAATACCATATTTAGATATGATGCATAATCCAGTAAATTATGCAATAGCATTATTAATATTAACAACAATTGTATTAATAATGGGAAAAGATATATTAAAAAACGGATATAAGAATTTGGTTCATAAAACACCAAATATGGATACATTAGTGGCCATAGGAGTAATAGCAAGTTTTGTTTACAGTATATATGGAACAGTAAAAATAATAAAAGGACAAGTAATGTATGTTGAAAACCTGTATTATGAATCAGCAGTAATAGTAATCTTTTTTATTAAAATAGGAAAATATGTAGAAAATAAAAATAAGGATAAAACCAAAGAGGCTTTAAAACAATTGATGAGTATAACACCTAATCATGCAATAATAGAAAGAGAAGGGAAAGAAGAAACAGTAACATTAGATGAAATAAAAAAAGGTGATATAGTAATTTGTAAGCCAGGGGAAAAAATAGCCGTAGATGGAGAAGTAATAGAAGGAGTTACACATATAAATGAATCATTTATAACAGGTGAGAGTGTACCTGTAAAAAGAGAAAAGGGCTCAAAGGTAATTGCAGGAAGTATAAATTATGAAGGAACAATAAAATATAAAGCAGAAAAAATAGGAAAAGAATCAACAGTATCAGAAATAGTAAGATTGGTTGTAGAAGCAACAAATACTAAAGCACCAATAGCAAAAGTAACAGATAAAATAAGTGGATATTTTGTACCAACAATAATAATAATAGCAATAATAGCGTTTATAATATGGTTAGCAATAAGCAAGAATTTAGCAACAGCTATAAACATATTTGTAACAATATTGGTAGTAGCATGTCCATGTAGTTTAGGTCTAGCAACACCATTGGCAATAGTAATTTCATCAGGAAAAGCAAGTAAAAATGGAATATTAGTAAAAACAAGTGAAGCATTGGAAAATGCACATAAAATAAAAACAATATGTTTTGACAAAACAGGAACTCTAACAAAAGGTGAATTGACAATATCAAAAATATATAATTATAGTAATTTAAAAGAAAAAGAAATAATAGAAATAGTGGCAAGTATAGAAAATAAATCTGAACATCCAATAGCAAGAGCAATAGTAGAAAAAGCAAGAGAAGAAAATATAGAATTAGAACAAATAAGTGAATTTCAGGCAATAGCGGGATATGGTGTAAGTGCAGTAATAAAAGAAACAAGATACTTAATAGGAAATAAAAAATTAATGGTAGAAAATAATATTGGAATACCAAAAGAGGATGATGAAGAAAAGCTAGTAACAGAGGGAAATAGTATATTATATGTAGCACAAGGAAATAAAATAATGTCATTAATAGGAGTTAAAGATGTAATAAAAGAAGAGAGCAAAAAAGTAGTAGAAGATTTGAAAAATCGAAATATACAAGTAATAATGTTGACAGGAGATAATGAAAAAACAGCAAATGCTATAGCAAAGCAATTAGGGATAGAAAAAGTTGTAGCAAATGTATTACCAAATCAAAAGGCAGAAGAAATAAAGAAACTAAAAGAACAAGGTTTGGTAATGATGTGTGGAGATGGAATAAATGACAGTGTAAGTTTGGTAACAGCAGATATAGGTGTATCAATATCAAGTGGAACAGATATTGCAATGGATTCAGCAGAAGTTGTTTTAATGAATGATAATTTGGAAAAAATAGAGGAATTAATAGAAATTAGTAAGAAAACAATAAGAAATATAAAACAAAATTTATTTTGGGCATTTTTCTATAATATATGTATGGTACCTATAGCATGTGGAATTTTGCAGCCATTTGGAATAACAATGAATCCAATGATAGCAGCTTTTGCAATGACAATAAGTAGTTTAACGGTAGTATTAAATGCATTAAGATTGAGGTAAATAGAAAATTGAAAATAAAAAGGTTTGATTTAATATATTAACGCTAATATACTAGCAAAGTGAATAGTGCTTTAATGAGGAGGAAAATACAAGGTTGAATAATAAAATTAGATGTAAATGGTGTAATATAAAAAATCCAAAGTATGTAAAATATCATGATGAAGAATGGTGTAGACCTAATTTTAATGATGAATATTTATTTGAAATGCTTATTTTGGAGTCTTTTCAAGCAGGACTTTCATGGGAATGTGTGTTAAATAAAAGAGAAGATTTTAGAAAGGCTTATGATAATTTTGATATTGATAAAATATGTAATTATGATGATAATAAGGTACAGAAATTATTACAAAATGAAAAAATAATTAGAAATAAATTAAAAATAAAAGCTAGTGTAAATAATGCAAAAATTTTTAAGGGTATACAAAAAGAATATGGAACATTTTATAATTATTTGGGTAATTTTACAGAAAATAAAATTATATATGAACTAGATAAAACTACAAATCAATTGTCTGATAACTTATCAAAAGATTTACAGAAAAGGGGAATGAAGTTTGTGGGTAGTACAATAATATACTCTTATTTGCAAGCTATAGGAGTTATATATTCTCATGATAAAGAATGTTTTATGTATAAATACTGAAATGAATTAAAAAATGGAAAAATATATTATGTTCAAAAAAGTTTACAATTTACATAAAATATGATATAATTATGGAATATAAAAGGTTATTGCACAACCTAGTATAGATATATACGGGGGAGTGCAATTCCTCCGTGAATTATAGGAGGAAAAAATATGACATTATTAACAGTTAAACCACAGTTTTTATATCCACGTTCAAGACAGTTCCCATTTGATGAAATTGCTGAAAATATTGTAAGAGCATTGGAAAAACGGAATTGGAATGTACCAGGAATAGAAGTAGAGTTTGATACTTATGGTTCAGGAGAGGCTAAGTATAAATATGTAAAGAGGATTACAGGCAAAGATTTTATATTATATTTTATGCGAATTCAGGGAAGAGTAAGTAAAAAAATGAATGATATAGCAGCGCTTCAAAGTGTTTGTATTCCAAAACAAATTTTAGAGGTACTTGAAGATGAATCAGGTCCAAGATACTATTTGTATGTTGGTGATGATTGGAAGAAAGACAAAAAATGGTTTATGAATTCAACTAAAGTCAATTCTAAGCTTAGAAAAGAACCACGTAGATATTTATGTTATAGAGGAAATACATATAAAAGAAGAGCAGAAGTGTTATTACCTGATAGTGACTTAGATAGAGAATACTTACCTGAAGGGGATGAACCAAGAAGTATTGTGCTTGAAGAAAAATTTAATGAAATTATCATATGGTTGAGAGAGTTTGTTTTAGAGTATATTCTTAGTTTAGAGGAGACAGAAAAGGTTGTTGAACCAATGCAAACAGTAGAGATTATTCCTTATAAAGGACCGTGGAAGACTATTTTTAGTATCTGTGACTTAGATGATGCTAAAAGAATTGAAATAGGTAAAAATCATCCAGAAAAGTTACCTCCAGAAAAGAGGCATGCTTATATTGGAAAAGGTACAAGGCTTGTGCCTTTAGATGTTAGATTAGATGAAGGATTATCCCAAAAGGCTTATGAAGGCTTTATCTGGTGTGATGTTAATCAGAATGCTAGTAATTTGGATTTTGTACGTGACGTTGAAAGGGCAATGAAATCATTGTTTGATGATACATATTATCTTGTTGCAATAAATCTTAAATATGCAAATGAAGTTTATGTGGTAGATAATTCTAAGTATTATAAAAAACGTAATGAAATGTTTGAAATGATTGCTCCACGTGATGTTTTAACAGATGGTGAATTAGGTAGAGCTTATGCTTCTAGAGGAGAAACACTTGTTTCTATTAGTGAGTATAAAGGTGAATATGATGAACCAATTGTACTGATAAGTAGAGAATTAGAGTTTGAAGAAATTGAATGGATGGTTAAAGTTACTGAATAATGTTAAAAGGCTCTGGGATTATCTCCGGAGCCTTAAAATTTTATAAATTTCCTTTAATATTTATTTAGAGAAATATAATAGCCTAAAAATAATTAAGGAGCTTGTAAAAAGCTCCTTTTTATGGTCGAGGTGAGGCACTCTAACCAATTGCTATTTTTCATTATTTATCAAGCATTTTAAAGTCTTGTATTTTTACCTTGAAACATTTCCTTGAAACTTTATTAAAAATAATTTTCATAAATTCTAATAAAGTTTCAAGGTTTTTCTTTTGTGTTTTTAAGCATAGTCATAATCATAATCTGAATCTACATTAAATATTTCTTTATCTATTAAATAATCTTCAACATTCTTATTTTCTGCCTTTTCAAACTCGACATCTACATCAACATAGTATTTCATTGTGACAGTAATATCAGTATGACCTAATATTTTCTTAAGAACTGCTGGAGCTATTTTTGCCTCTGCACATCTAGTTGCAAATGTTCCTCTTAACATGTGTGTATGAATATCAGTTTTCTTAACTAATTTTCCTTTTGTATTTTTTTCTTCATAAATTCCAATATTCAAATCTAGTGCAATTCTTTTTAGACTGCTATTTATAGAATTTTCTACATACATTGTTTTATCTTCTTTACAAAATAATAAATGTTCTTTATTGTCAATCTTATGTTCTAAAGCCCCTTGAATAATTTGATAAATTATATTATTCATATTTAAGGTTCTCTGACCTGTATTTGTTTTTGTTGTATTTCCTATAATTGCTTTTCCGCTATTATCTTTTGTTTGAGTTCTTCTAATATAGATTTTCATATTTTCTAAATCTATATCTTTGTCATAATCTAAAACTAAAGCCTCTCCTATTCTCATTCCTGTACTTAATAACAGTAATAAAATATATTTGTGTCTACAATCTTTGTAATTTGCATTATTTAAATAATCAACCAGTTTCTTTTGTTCATCAACTGATAGTGAAATTCTATGATGACTTTTATATTCGCTTTTAGGCTTTTCAACTCTATTATAGCCTTCCATAAAGTTATCTGTTATAATATTTTCATATTTCGCTTGTCCAAAAGCCATACATAATAGTTCATAATTTTGTTTTATTGTACTTTTAGAATAGTTTTTCAAGCTTTCTAAATATTTAACTACTTCATCTCTTGTAACTTTTGAAATAGGCTTATTAGTAAAATTTTCTTTTGATAATTTCTTTATTGTATCAGACTTTCTTTTGTGTGTTGCTTTAATTATCTTGCCTAGTTTATAATCTTCTTCAATTTTATTTTTTACAAGATCAATTATTGTTTTATTACTTTTTGTAATTATTTTAAATTCTTGATTTTCTTCCATTTCAATTTGAAATGATAATGCTTTATTAAATGCCTCTTTTTCGTTCTTTCCTACAAATGTTTTTGTAGTTCTTTTTCCTGTAATTGTATCTCTACCTGTTGTTACTATTGCTTTAGGTGTTATAGAAAAATAGAAAGAGTCACATTCTACATTGTTATCAATAACTTTTCCATTTTCAAATTTTGTTATTTGTCTATATTTACAGTTATCTTTCATTTTACAATGATTGCAAATCTCTTTGCTAGATAAACCTTTATCTTTTGGATTTTTAATTGTTTTTGTTAAATAAGTTCCTACTGTAATTCCTTTTACTTTATTCATTTTTTATTTTCCTTTCTTGTTAAACTTAAGGAAAACTCTTGATATATTTTGATTTTTTGTGTATAATAATATCAATACTATAGCAAGAGTTTTCTTATATTCGATTTAAAATAGTAGTTTGAAGGTTTAAATGTCGCATATTTAAATCTTCTTTTTTTATCATTTGTAATCTTACTCATTTACTTCGCTTAAAACTCTACGTGTACTTACGTATTCATTAAATGAACTTACAGCAACTTTAAATGATTTTCCAACTTTAATACAAGGAAAATCAGAATGATGGAATAAGTCTAAACAAGTTTTATTTCCTATTCCTAATATTCTTCTTACATCTGCTGTTGTATAAAATTTAATTTCGTTTTCCATAAGTTTTATCTCCTTTCGTATTTTAGTTTTATGATGATATTTTCCTTACCCCTCATCATCTGGGAATTATTAGATGGTAATTTACATTACACCACTGGACTTTCACCACTCCGACTATGTCCGAGTTGCACCCTATACGATGAGTTAAGGCTATGCAAGTGTCTCATTATGTTGTATCTAACAACTGAAATATTCAATTTTCAATGTGCAATTTAAAGAATTTTTGGAAATTCTATTGACTTTTTAAAGTAATTATTGTAAGCTATACATATCAACAAGTAATTACTCAACTTTATCAAATTATAACGTAAGCTCTATAATTTGTCAAGCGATTACAATAAAGTTTTTAAATAATTTTTAGGAGTGGAAAATGAAAGCTAATTTTTATATAGAAAATCAACGTTTCTGCCTTGCTTTTGACAGATACGTAATCGAAGAAATAAATGGAAAAAGATATGTTTTACCAGAAAAAGAAGCTAAAAGTCATGCTTCAACATTTTCTGATTGGATTGATAGATATTTAATAGATATTTTAAATATTGGAAAAAAAGTATATTATAAAGAGGAAGTTGAGGATATAGAAGTTTTAGATTATGTACGAAATTATGGACTATTTGGATTTATGGCTGATTTTCCAGTTAATAGATATTATGTGTTAGATGATAATGTTGCTTTAAGAGATTATAATTTGATTGATTATGAAGATCATATAACGAATATGAAATTGGAAGAATACTTAAATTTCTTTATGCCAAAACTAAATAATAATCAAATTAAAGAACTTATTGAAAAATGCAGAAAAGATATTTCTCCTAGAATAATGGAAAAATACCTAACACCAGAACTAAATGAATTCTTGATTTTTTCTAAAAACTATGGAGAACCTGTTGATATGATTTTACAATATGCCAAAATTCTATATGAACATCTAGTTCACTTTGTAGAGGAACGTCACTTAATGAATTATTCTCCGCTTATAGCAATAAATAATCTTTATACTAATATAGATAGTTTACACAATAATGAAATAGGTTTAGTATATGGTTATTTAAAACAGGCAATAGATTTGAATTTTTTAGTAAATTTATCACAAGATACTATAATGCTTAAGATTTGTAAATTCTGCCATAAAGCTTTTATACCTAAAAACTCAAAGGCAGAATATGATACACCACAATGTAAGAATAAAGCTAATGTATATAGCTTTAGAAAAAGGGCTCAAGAGGAAGAAAATTAATAATTATTGGAGGGGATATGTTTGAGAATATATTAAGAGAACTAGAAAATTTAGGTAGACAACCAATTCAATATAAATTTCCAATTGAAGTAGATGAAGATGGATATATCGATAAAGAATGTCCTAATGAAGAATGCTTATTTCAATTTAAAATACATAATGAAGATTGGAAAAATATTTGTAAAGATGAAGCTATATATTGTCCTAAATGTGGAAAATCAGAAACTTCTGATAAATGGTTTACAACAGAGCAAGTTGAAGAAGGAAAAAGACAAGCAATAAACAATATTAATGCAAGAATTGGTAGAGCTTTAAATCAAGATGCAACACAATTTAACAGAAGACAAAGTAAAGGTTTTATAAAATTAAATATGAAAGTTTCAGGTTTTAAAAGATATGAAACATTTTTGCCAATAAGCTGTAAAGACATTATTGAACAAAAAATTGTATGCGAACACTGTGGAACTAGGTATGCTGTTGTTGGTTCAGCATTTTATTGTCCTGCATGTGGAACAAATTCAGCTTCTCAAACATTCAACGAATTTATAAATACAACATATTCAAAGCTTAATAATATTGAAAATATAAGAAATGCTATTGAAAATAAAGATGATGCTGAAAGAATTATAAGAGCATTGTTAGAAAGTGTTCCAAATGATTTGGTAGAGTCTATACAATGTTTAAGTGAATCGATTTATAATGAATTACCTAATAAAAAAGAACTAAAGAAAAATGTATTTCAGAGAATATACGACAGTGATAAATTATGGCGAGAAGCAGTTAATCAATCTTTTGAAAATTGGTTAACTCCAGATGAATTTACTACATTCAAAATATATTATCAAAAAAGACATTTATTTTCACATAATAATGGGATAGTAGATGAAGAATATATAACAAAAACAAATGATACAAATTATAAAGTTGGGGAAAGATTAGTTATTAATGAAAAAGATGCAAAAGAGTTTACAAAACTAGTGGAAAAAGTTGGAAGTTCTATATTAAATATAAAACTTGATTAACTAAAAATATATTTATGAGGAGGTGCTAAATGGAAAATTATCCACCATATACAATAACTGATAAAATGTTAAATTATGTATCAGATATTATGAAAAAAATAGGAGAAGCAAACTATTTTGAAAGTTTAAATAGATATCCTGAATTAAGAAGAAAAACAAGAATAAGGTCTATACATTCTTCATTAGCAATCGAAAATAATCAATTATCATTATTTCAAGTTGAAGATGTAATTAATGGCAAAATGGTAATTGGAGAGCAAAAAGATATTCAAGAAGTAAAGAACGCTTATAAAGCTTATGATGAGTTAGATAAGGTGAATCCATATTCTATAGAAGATTTAAAAAAATTACATGGAATTATGACCTATTTAATTGAAGAAGATGCAGGTAGATTTAGAAATCATGGAGAACAAGTTAAAGATGGAAATATAACAATTTTTATAGCACCATCAGAAAAAATGGTTCCGAATCTTATGGATCAATTATTTAACTGGATGAACGAAGCAAAAGAAACAGTAAATCCATTAATACTTTCTTCTGTTTTTCATTATGAATTTGTGTTTATACATCCTTTTGGAGATGGAAATGGAAGAATGGCAAGATTATGGCAAACCGCATTACTTGCAAATTGGGAAGAATTTTTTAAATATATGCCAATAGAAAGTATGATAAAGAAAAATCAAAATGAGTATTATAAAGCAATATATAATTGTAATAATGCTGGAAATTCTACTGAATTTATAGAATTTATGCTAAAAATGATAAATGATACAATTGATGAAATGATGAATTCAAAAGAAATGCAAGATAAATCTCAATTATTACTTACTGAAAATGAATTAAAAGTGATTGAGTGCATTAAAAGAAATGTTTTAATTAGTGCAAAAGAAATAATAGAAGAAACTGGTATTGCTGATAGAACTGTTAGAAGAATTCTAAAAAAATTGATTGATAACAATACTATTGAACCAATTGGAACTAGCGAGAAGTCGCCAAATAAGAAATTTAAATTGAAAGAATAATGGCAAAGTTATGGCAAAGTTGTGGCGAAGTTATGATGAATTTTGAATTACATTATTATGCTATAAAAATATATAAGGAATTGAATTTATGGAAGATTTAATAAAAAATATAATTGATAGAGCAAAATCGATGAGAACTAATCCAGAAATAACGGATTATGATATAGCACAATTTGTTCATATTGAGCTCGGTAAGGTTATGTATTATGATAATAATTATAGTGCTAAACTTGAAAATGGAAAAGGTGAAACAGAGTTGTCTAGTACTAGAAAAAGCAATATGTTAAGAGCAGATACGGATAAATCAAAAAAAGCACAAATATGTAAAGGGATGGCAGAAATTTATGCTGAAATATTAAACGAAGTAGGAATTGAAGCTAGAGCAATTGGAATAGAAAAAAAGGGAGAAACACAAGAATTAAGTCAAGATGAGGCAAAGCATTATTGTGCAATATTTAAAATTGGAGAGCAAAAATATGTACAAGATTATTTGATGGAATCAGCTTTGATGAGAATTAAAATAGGAGAAGCAGAAATAGCTGAAAATATGCCAGGAATTTCCCCTATTGAAGAATATAAGGAGCGTGGACCGAGAAGCTTAATGCAAACAGACTTATCTCATGAATATTTAGATAGAATATTCGGAGAGAATATGATTGATTTAAATGACGGACAGCGTTTTGATCTTATTTTTGAAAAATTGAATCAATATTTTAGAGATACAGAAACAGAGTTTGGATTTGAAGAAGCAAAAGATTTTGTTTTTCTTGCTGGTAAAAATTTTATAAGAACGAAGCCAAAAATAATAAATCTTGTAAGAGAAAATGAAAGTGAATGTGGTTTTGCATGTATATATGAAATTGATGGTAAGAAATATTTAGTAAGAGGTGGAGATGAAAGTTCAGATATTCAATTTCCAGCAGGTGAAATTTCAAATAGTGATTTTGCAGAAATATTAAATCAAGGATATGAAGGAAGAAGTCAAGAAGAAAGAAAATATATTGTACAAGACAGAGGAAGTTACAAGGAGGATAATATGAGTTCAAAAGAATGTTTTCATTTTACATATTTAAATAGAGCTTTTAGTATAAGAGAAAAGGGACTTACGCCAAGAATTGAAGATAATTCAAAAGCTGTAAAAGATTCATCTGATAAAGTTTCTTTTTCTGATGGGAGATATGCAGTTGCTGCATTGATGGCAAATTTTTATAGAGTATATACAGATATAAAAACGGGAAAAAGAGACAAAGATAAAACTGATCCCGATTTGGAAAAGAGAGTTATAGAATCAGAAAGTTTTGAAGATTTTTTAGGTGAAGGTATGTATTTTATTTTTGATGGCACTGATATAGAAAATACAGGTGGAAATAAAGGACATATAAATCCTTTTGATGCTGGGACAAAAGAAAGTATTGAACCTGATAAATTAAAAGTATGTATGTTGAGAAATGAACAAACAGGAGAATTATCATATTCAAAATTTGATTTTGCTCAATATTTAATGATGAATTTAACTCAAGATGACTATTCTAAAATGCCTGATGGATTAATTAGTGATATAGAATATTATAAAGAAAATCATTCTGATGAAATGAATAGATTTAAAAATTCAGAATATAGTATAGAATTTATGACACTAGATGATTTTTGCCAGGTTTACAAAAAAGAAATTGATGAAGATATAAAAAAACAAGAAACTAAACGTAGTAAATGTATTTCTATAAAAGATGTTGTGAAAAATGCAATAAGTAATGGTATTGCTACAGAACAAGTAGCACAAATGGATAGAGCACAAAATACTCTATCTAATGAAAGAAATATAGAGAGGGAGTAACAAAAGATGAATAATACATATTCAAAAGCATATACAGAAGTATTAGAGATTATCAATCATTTTTCTGAAGAAGAATATAAAAAAATACCAAAAGAGAAAATAGATTTTTTTGAAGAAAACAAAGATAAAGATTATAATTTTAAAATTGATCCAAATGTTAATTTAGCTGAACAAAATATTTCACAAAATGCAAATGCCATATTGGTTTCACTATTTAGAGATTGTTTTGCTACTGATAAGCAAAAAGAAGTATTAAGGAACTTATTACAGCAAAATCAAGAAAAAATAGAAATTGAAAAATATGAAAAATATAATCCTAATAATATATTTAATAAGAGAGATTATACAGATGAATTAAAGGATTCAAAAGAAGAATTAGCTTTAGTTGAAATAAAAAATCAAACGTGGTATAAAAAAATTCTAGATTTCTTTAAAAGTATTTTTAAGAAATCTAAATAGAATTTCTTACAAGGGGAGCATACAGCTCCCTTTAAAGTTTTTAAATTTAATACTAATATTCAATATCAAAATCATCATCTTTCTTCTTAAATTGGTTTATATCGAGCTCGTTTTCAAAATTAAAGTTAGTATATGTTTCTTTCTCGAAATCACGTACAAGCTCATCTTCAGACGGATATGAAAATTTATGGCAAAGCCATTTGATAAATCTTTTTAAGGTTACTTTAAATTTATCTATCATCTTATTTAATTGTTTATTTTCTTGCTTTAATTTATGAATTTCTTTTTTATATTCATGTTCCATATTATAAGCTTTACTTTCAAATTTTAGTTCTAGTTCCTTTTCTTTATTTTCCAATTCTTCTTTAAGTAAACTATTTGAAAATCTTAAATTTACGTTCTTTTCTGTCATTTTTATATAGTCTTCTTTGAAATCTTCGGCAAAATCAACTGTATTTACTTGTTTTGATAATTCTTTATGCAATGCCTTGTTTTCTTGATAAAGCTTTTGGATTAGTTCATCTTTGGGCTTTATTATTGCATTTTCTATTTTTTCATCACGGTTAAATATTGCTCTTTTAAACTCTTTAATATTTGGTGTTTGTGGTAATTCTAAAGTTATATTTTCTAATACCTTTTTAGCATTTTCAAAATTAGTTATTTGTTTGTAATTTTGAATCGTTTCGTTTTTTCTTTTTGTTTCTTCTACTGGTAATCCTCTTTGCAAGTCAAAGCCTTTGCTTGTTATATATTCGTGAAAAGCATTTTGCAAATTTCTATAACTGTCTCTACCTTTCCAAAAGTCTCTACAACATACTTTATCAATTTCATGTCCGTCTTTATCTTTTGCATGAATTACTGGAATGTAAATCAAATGCATGTGTGGAGTGGTTTCATCAAAATGAACTACTGCTGAAATTATATTTTTCTCTCCAAGATTTTTGTAATTGCATATAAACTTGTAGCTTTCTTCAAAATATCTTTTAGTCTCTTCCATTCCAATTGTATCAAAGAATTCTTTATCTGATGTAAATATCATTTCACACATTATAATGCTGTTACTTCTAATTTGACCTTGTAAATCGTATTTTTTCCTTAGTTTATCAAATTCCTTTATGTAACTTAATTCATTTTTCTTAAAGTAATAATTCAAATGCAATTTACTAATATCTATTTCCTTATTCGAATGATTTTTTGCTTTTCTATCATTATGAACACATATTCCGATTAGCTTGGCTCATTGTTAATTTTTCATTTCTTACTATAGCATAACTCATTGCTCCGAAGTCCTTTCTTGCTCGAAACAAATTTATTTGTCTAACACACTAGACAAGCTTTCCAAACTTATCGTGTGCTCTGCGAGGCTCTCCTAAAAATGACCTAGCATTTTTAGACTATAAATTATAATGAACTAGTCATTATAATTTATAGTGAAATTGCCCATATAAAGTATAGTTGGCAATTTTATATTAGAGCCATTGCTTACGAAGTTATAACTTTGTTATCATAAGCAAAGTAAGTATAGAGAAAATCAGGTGAGCCATCTTCATAGTCCCTTCCTTTATAAGAAACTTTATTTTCTTTTTTCTTTGAAATAGAAATATTTGTATTCCCTAAATTATTATATAAGCAAATCATCAAATAATTTTTAGCATTTTGTATATTAGGTATATTCTTCAATATATCTAATAATTGAATTAAATTTTCTTTTACTATAAGTTTTAATTTGTCTAATATTTTATAGTGATTAACTGTTACACTTCCTACTTTTAAGGTATCTTTATAATATAAGCTATTAATAACATCTTCTAAAATAGTTTTTTCTTCTTGTGAAAAGTCCTCTAGTTTGCATTTATCTTTTATTTCTTTTAAATAAAACTCATCATCACTATTAGGATTGATAGAATCAGTATTAATTATATTAGTTTTGATATTATTAGTATTGATTCCTCGTAAATTCTCCGATTCTAAATTCGTAATATTTTCGTTTACAGAATCGTAATTTTTACGAATCAAGAAACGTAGATTTTCCGTTTCTTCATGTTGTATTTTTCCAACATATATTAAATTAGGCTTTCCTAATCCTTGTCTTTTCTCTTGAACAAGTCCTACATTATTTAATTGTTTAAATGCTTTTGTAGCAGTTTTATCAGACAAATTTAATTTTTCTTGTACTTCTTCTCTTGTAAAGATTAAATATATATTTCTTTCATCATCTATCCAATGATTTTTTTGAGATAGAGATAATCTATCTAGTAAAAAAGCATATAATATTTTACTATCAGAATTTAGTTTATCTTTATATAAAGAACTTACAAATAGTTCTTGTGGTATTTTATAATACGAATTTTCTAAATATTCATTATCTTTATAAGGTTTAAATTCCATAAAAAAGTTCTCCTTTCTGTTTATTTGAAGAACTTTAAAATTACTTGATATTTTTCCTTGAAACTTTCTTGAAACATTATAAGAATTTTCTTGAAACTTTTTCTTGAAGAAAATAACCGAATTTTATAGAATTTTTCTGAACTCAAAAAAATTATGCTATTCTCAAATTTCTTTGAAAAATAGCATAATTCATAACTTTTGAATTTTTATAAATTCTCTTAAATTCCCTTGAAAAAGGGTAAAAAATGGTCGAGGCGACTACATCTTGTATTCGTCAGCCTCTTATATATCAACATTTTTATACGTTATTCCAATTCTAGAACAAAATTCTAGAAAAATTATACTTTTTAATCTTCTTAATCCTTCTACATCATTCTACATCATTCCTTAGTATTCTCTAAGGATACATTGATTTTTTCTTCTTTTGTATATCTGTTAATAGAATCACCCAAAAGCATTTTAACACTATCAACATATTTTTGCAACTCTTTTCGTTGAACTTCTATTGGAAGATCTGTGTAAGTGTCCATTGTCATTTTGATATCTGCATGTCCAAGAGTTTCTTCCAAAACTTTGTAATCAATGCCTGCAGAATAACTATTTGTAGAATATGAATGTCTTAACATATGATTATGAGCATTTTCTTCAATTCCAACATGTTTACAAATTCTTTTTAAGCAGTCATTTAGTGTGCTATCAGTAAAGACATTGCCTTTTTTATTACAAAATAATAAATCATTTGGATTAGGCTTCATATTTTTAATAGCATGTTCAAAAACAGGTACTGTTAATTCATTTAAAAGAATATCACGCATTCCACTAGGTGTTTTTGTTCTATCTCCTAAAATTGTGTGTCCTTCTTTATCTGAAGTAGTAGTTCTTCTAACATGTAATAATCCATTTTCAAAGTCAATATCTTGTTTTTTTAGACCTAGAACTTCTCCAATTCGTAATCCGCAATGAATTGCTATTAAATATTCATCTCTATGAGAATATTTAAAATCTGGACTATATAAATATTCAAGTAATGCTTTAAAATCTTCTATTTTAAATGCTTTTACTTTTTCTTCTGGTAGAATACTTTGAGGCATTTGAATTCCATAATATCCATCGAAAAAGTCTTCAGTAATGTATTTTCTTTCTTTTGCAATTCCAAAGGCTTGTTTTAACATTTGATAATCTTTTTTTAGTGTGTTTTGAGCATATCCTTTTTCTCTTTGAAAATTAAGAAAATCTTCAACTTCTTTTCGAGTTATTTTATCAATTCTTTTATAAATTAAGTCAATAGAATTCTTTTTTATTCGTTTTAAAACTTCGGAATATGTTCTATAAGTGTTATCACAATTTGTACCATTATTATTTTTTGATGCCATAAACTCTAAAGTAATTCCTTCAATGGTCAGTGAAGATATTTTTGATTTATTTGGTTTTGTTGTTAAACCTCCAGGATTATCTTTCTTAAATTGCTCTGATTTGTAGATTGCCTCATTTTGAGTTGCTCCTGTGAATTTTTTTCTTATTGGTTCACCTGTTTCTTCATCAACTCCTACAGTAATAGTAACACTATATTGTTCTGATATATAGAATTTATCACAATGTTCATTGTCTGAACAATTATGGCAATCAGTACATTTATTCATTAGTTTTAAATCTCTTCTGTGATTGCAAAAATCTTTGTTCAAACATTTTTTACAGATAGAACACATAGGTCTATCATTTGAAGTTCTTGCTTTTTTTACCAAGTATGGTGCTTTTTCATTATAATTTTTTCTTTTTTTAGTCATTTTTGTATTTTCCTTTTTTTGTGAATTTTCGAAGAATACCTTGTCAAATCAAGTTTTTTAGATTATAATAGATTTAGCAAGGTATTCTTGCTATTAAATCATTAAAGTCTTAAGCTTATTGCTTAAGCATAGTTTCTTTAGAGGATTTAAAGTGCAAATTTAAATCTTCTTTTTTAGTTTCTTTCATTATTAAGATATCTTTTTAAGTTATCTTCACTTATTAATAGTTTTCTTCCAATATATCTTGCTCCTGATTCTTTTGATTTCATTATAGCATAAGCTGTTTCTTTTGCAATATGAAATCCTTTGCAAAGATCATCAGCTGAAAACATTTTAATTCCTGCTAAATTTTCCATAGTATTTCGTCTCCTTTCGTTCGTATTTGGTAATTTATATTTATCTAATACCTTAAATTACCCAGGGATTTTACTGGTCGTTGATATTTAAATCAATTCTTTGGAATTTCACCACTACCTCATCAGAGCTAGCTACACTCCTTGCGTGCGATGGTACTTTTAAACCACTCAAGCTGGGACTATGTAGAAGGGCATTTCTGTTCCTATCCAGCAACTATATATTTAATTTTCAATGTGTTTTTAATAAATAGTTTTCTGTAACTATTTACTAATTACTAACAATATATTAACATTACCTATTGCAAATGTCAATAGTTTGTGATAAAATATTTTTGAAAAATAACAAAATAATGGGGAGGTATTATGGAAATGTTTAAAATACGTTTAAAAAATCAATTTTTTATTGATAAGTTTAATAAACACAAATTAATGACATACCAAGACTTAAGATTAAATTCAAAGCATAATAGTTATGAATTTTATAATAGATATGAAAAAATGAAGTTAGGAACTGGGTTATGTGATTTTCTTAATACTGATTTTTCTAATATTGATAGTATCAAAGAATTTATTGGCAAATACGGAATTACAACAATAGCTAGTTTATCTGGAATCAAAATTAATGATTATTATTCAGTAGAAGAATATAATGCGATGGTAAATGAAGTTATAAATTCAGTGAAAGATAAATTGGAAGGTTATAAAAATTCTTTTATTGAAGATATTACTTACATATATAATATAAATGATTTGGAAGAATTGAATAATTTGCTACCAATTCAAAGATTACATATATTAAGAGATAGTAAAAAAGAATCACAAGTTAAAAAGTTATATGATTCAAATAATCTAAAATTATCGTTAAATAATTTTGGTAACTTTGGTGAATTTTCTATGACTGCAGAAGAAGATGCACAAGAAATTGCAAAAAATGTTAAAGCAGATTACTTAAATACATACTGCTTTGAAAGTAATGATGTAATTCAGTCTTTTATAATTGACTTGTTTGAAATGACAGAAATTGAAAGCACTGCAATAAAGAAATGTAAGAACTGTGGTAAATTTTTTGTTCCTGATAATAGAGTTGATGAATTGTATTGCAATAGCATTTATGAGAATAATAAGACTTGTAAAGAAGTTGGACCTTTTAGAACTAAACAAAAGCTAATGCAAGAAAATGATGATTTAAGAGTTTATAGAAATGTTTACCAAAAATTATTATTGAGAACTAGAAGAAATCCTACGAATACTCAATACGAGGAAGATTTTAATAACTTTAAAAAAGAAAATAATGAGTTAAAGAAAAAAGTTGAAAATGGAGAGATTCCTCAAGCCAAATATGTTAAATGGCTTGAGGAACAATAAAACGAAAGGTAGGTTTTAAATATGGAGAATTATCCACCTTATACAATAACAGATAAAATGTTAAATTATGTTTCTGACATAATGAAAAAAATTGGAGAAGCAAATTATTTTGAAAGTTTAAATAGATATCCTGAATTAAGAAGAAAGTCAAGAATTAGATCAATTCATTCATCTTTGGCAATTGAAAATAATCAATTATCATTATTTCAAGTTGAAGATGTAATAAATGGTAAAATGGTAATTGGAGAACAAAAAGATATTCAAGAAGTAAAAAATGCTTATGAAGCTTATGAACAGATTGATAAAGTAAATCCTTATTCTGTTGACGATTTAAAGAAAATTCATGGTATTCTAACATTTTTAATTGAAAAAGATGCAGGTAAATTTAGAAATCATGGTGAAGCAGTATATGATGGAAATATTCAGATATTTATGGCTCCACCACATAAGATGGTACCAACATTGATGGACAACTTATTTAATTGGATGATTGAAAATAAAGATAAAGTTAATCCACTTATATTGTCTTTAGTATTTCATTATGAATTTGTATTTATACACCCATTTCATGATGGAAACGGAAGAACTGCAAGAATTTGGCAAACTGCAATTTTATCAAATTGGGAAAAGGCTTTTACTTATTTGCCAATTGAAAGTATGATAAAGAAAAATCAAGAAGAATATTATAAAGTAATTTATAATTGCAATAAAGCAGGAGAATCAACAGAGTTTATTGAATTTATGCTTAAGATGATAAATGATACTATTGATGATGTTATAAATTCAAGAGAGATGAAAGATAAATTAGAATTATTATTATCTGAAAATGAATCTAAAATTATTGAATGTATTAAGAGAAATGTTTTAATTGGTGCTAAAGATATAATAGAACAAACATCTATTGCAGATAGAACGGCTAGAAGAATTTTATCAAAATTAGCAGAAAATGGAATGATTGAAATTGTTGGAAATAATCAATCTCCAAATAAAAAATATAAAATTAAAGAATAATGGCAGAGTTGTGACAAAGTTGTGGCAGAGTTGATAAAAGAGGTAATAGAAGTTTGAAATACACTGTTCTTACTGAAAATATTAATATTTATGGCAGCCTAAGGGACTGCTATTATTTTTTTTCAATCTAGAATGGAAATATCTTGAAAATTTACATAAAATGTGATAAAATATTAGTATAATCTATTGCTTCAAAGTGAAGCAACTGTAGTATACAGCAAGTATTTAAGGAGGAAATTATATGAACACACAAAAAAACAATGAACGGAATAATAATTTAGGTTCCTCAACAGAACAATTAAATTTTATTCACCCAGTACCAGAAGGTTTTGAAATTTATTTAAATGAACCTGAAAATTTCGTTATTAGAAATACGGAAGATAATAGTTTGTTTAAGTGGGTTGATATTACAAATCTTTTGAGTAATGGGATAACTGGTGCAAAGAAAACAACGAAATATGGGAGACGAAGTTTTACTGGGAATGGAATTTTCGCATCTGAATTTAATGATGATAAGTATCATGAAACTAGTGATGCAAACTTTAAGAAATGTGTAAAAAAATATTCTGGATATTATCTCTCGGTATATAGAGCACGATATGATAGTGACGGAAACGTTTCTTATAGTGGAGAGGGTACTATGGTAGATTGTATTCAAGCTACAGATGCTAAAAAAATTGCCAGAAAATACATGAGAAAATATCATAAATCTCGCACTTTTACGACCGATCTTCCTTGTGGTGCTGCATATGACTGCTTTTTTGAATATGCTTATGAACATTTTGAAAAAGAAGTGTTGGCAAATATTAAAGATGGAGAAAGAAAGTATGATGCATGGAATCAATATGAAAAAAGTGTATCTTTCTCAGAAAAAGGCGTATATGGATTCCAAGACTTTATTTATGATGGTTGTGAAATTTCTTCTGAAGCCTTTTCATGTGCTAAATATCATGCCGTTGTAAGAGGAGGAAGTAGAGGACTATTTCTAATTAGTTATAATAATGGGGAAATTAGACAATTCGAGGAAGATAAATGCAGAGTATATTTTGAATTAGGTGAAAGAAACTTTATTTCTACAAGAGTCAAATTTGAAGGATACGGATTTAGAATTGTGCTTTTGCCCAAGTAAAAATTTAATTGTGTAAAAAAGGATTCCAAAATGGAATCCTTTTTGCATAAGTAAACTATATATTAAGTAAATAATTATATTTTATTTATAATTTTCTTATTACGGCATTCCGTTAATTCTATCAATTTTTTCTTTTCAGCTTGTTCTTTTTCAACTTCTTCATAAACTCTATTATAAGTATCAATAATTCTTGTACAAGCATTTCTTTGACCATATAAAGTACTAATTTCATCAGAAATTAAATTAATTCTTTCTAAAATAAAAGCTTTTTCATTTGCAGAACTTGCTTTCTTATGTTTAAACCATAAATTTTCTCGTTCTCCTTTTAATATAGGCAATTTTTCTTCTATTTCTTTTTTATGAGTTTTAATATCTTCAATAGATTTAGAATGACTTTGATTTATAAAACTTAATTCTTCAAATACCATTTTAGTTTTATTTCTTACTTTATAATCTTGAACAGTAATTTCTTCTACTGTTACTTTAGCAGGTAAAACACCAAGCCAATATAAAGCATGAATATACCATCTATAAAAAATATTATAATTATATTTTTTCCAATCAACTTTAGGTCCAGTAAATGTTTTCTTATAGTATTTCTTATTATAATTTGCAAATGGCATTGTTTCATTTTTTCTATATCCATAAATTCTTTCTTTAATTGCTTGAACCGAATAATCACCTCCAAACACTCGATTAATTCTAACATTTCTTGAATAATAAGGTGTTTTTAGCGAAAAATATTTACCATTATCTTTAATGTTACTATAACCTTTTGCTTTTAATGCTAATTTAAAGTCAGAATACTTTTTGACAGATTTTATTGCTTCATCTATATCATTTATCACTTCTTGCATTTTATCGTCTCTACGGTTAAAATTATCAATCCTTTTTTCTGCGATTTCTTTTTCTTTATTCGATTTAGGAGTATCAATAATAGATAATCCATTTTCTAAACATAATCTATCAGAAACTTCTCTTATAAATGCAATATTTGTTTTACTATTGTGATATTTTATACCATCTACAAAAGAAACTGAATTTATTATTATATGATTATGAACATTTTGTTTATTTACATGAGTACAGATTACAACTTGAAATTTATCTCCCCACATTTCTTCAGAAAGTTGTTGACCAATTTTATTTGCGTTTTCTGGGGATGTTTCAAATCCATCAAAAGATTGTATTATATGATAGCCTAAAATCCCATCTTCTTTTTGATAAAACTTTTTGATTAATGCCATTTCTTCATAAGTTGTTGCAACACCACAATTAATACTTGAAACTAATGCTCCGTTTTCAGTTTTATCTCCGTTTTTACCATAATCAATAACATGTTGCAGATTACTTTTTATATTTTTAAACTTAATTATTGCCATCGAAATCATCTCCTCTTGAATATACTTTCTTTTCAAAATTTATAATAAAATTTGGAATTGTATTTTTGATATATTCTAAATCTTCATCTCGAATATATTTAGTAGAATTTACTGCTCTTGCAATTTGATTTATATTATTTGCTATGCCTGTAATTTGTTTTATAAATTCTCTAATTTCATGTGTAGGTTGTTCTTTTATTTTATATCCTTTAATACAACTTCTTAAAAATTCAGATTCAGTTAAACCTGCTTTTTTAGATTTTACTTTTAATAAATCATCTTCTTTTTGATTTACATAGAATTGTTTTTTAATTGAATATTTTCTCATAAATTTATCAACTCCTTTCAAATTTTTTAATGGGGTTTGGGGAAATTATTTCCCCATCATTCCATTTTGTAAAAAATGGCAAGCGGTATTTGTACGGGAGTATAAATGCGTCGCTTGCTTTACTTATTTCATTTTGTAAAATGCTTAAGATTAAGTCTATTTTTAATAAAATAAGCAAAAAAAAGAAGAAATCTCGTCTGAAATCTCTCCTTAAAATTTAATTTTTTGATTTTTAATTGTACTTTAAGTTGTTAAATAAATTGCAATTAAGGTACAAAATTTATTTCTTATTTTTCTTTTATAACACCAGTATCTTTTAAATAATAAAACATCTCTTTACCACCTAAAAGGAATATTTCTTTATCTTTAAAATCTGTCATTTCTAAATAGATTGAAACCAACTTTTGTAACATCTTACATTCAGTTTCATCCAAAATCATTTGTCTATCTTCTTCTAAAATTAGTTGTAATTTTGGATAGTTATTCATAATGTTATTAAACTTTTCTTTCAACTTTTGATATTCAGGATTCTTATTTAATAACCCTGATTTTCGTTCTTCAATAGCTTCATTTAAATACATTTCATATAATCTAATTTCATCCATATTGGTATCCTCCTACAGATAAATTATTTCTTTAAATGCAATTTCTTCAGCACGATTTTTAATTGAATTCGTCCTGCAAACCCATTCCATTTGATTAGTTGCTTTTAGTTCTTCAGTTACATTTTCTTGTTTTACTAAGTGAGATATAATTGTTTTGATTCTATCTTTACAAGCAATATCTATCTCGTGTAAATATCTATTTAATTTGCCATCCATAAATAAAATGATATATTCAGCTTTTTTATGATTTTTTAAATAATTCAATTTCATTCTGCCATATTTTCCAATTGTATAATTTGTTTCTTCTGGATCTAATACTAGATTAGGCAAATAATAATCACCTTGCTTTATATATTCAATCCATGTTTTTTCATCTACAAAGCTATCTGTTACTTTAACATTTTCCATTTTCAAATCCTCCTTAATCGTTATTTTCTATCAAATCGTTTAAATTGGTGATTTCGTTTGATTTTTTATAATTTTCAACGCTATCATTGGGTAAATTATAATTAGCATATAGCTTGTCTAAATATCCAGGTGGATAAACTCTGCCTTGATAACCATTCTTTTTTCCCTGATAGCCTTTATTGTTATTATTTATATATTTATTATTATTGCTATTATGGACTGTCGATTTTCTACACTCAGGAGAGTTGATTTCATGCACTCCTGACTGCTGATTTTCGACACTCCTTAATTTATCTATTTTTTCACTTTCTATCATTCCTATTGTTTTACCTAAATAAATAATATTTGGCATATTTTTACCTTGCTTTTTCTCTTTTATAAGATTATATTCTTTTAATTGTACTACTGCTGTATCTAATGCAGCACGTTTTATATGCATTTTTTCTTGTATTTCTTCTCTCTTAAAAATTACATACATATCGCCTTTGGCATCATAGAATTGTATCTTTTTGTTACTTTCTATTTGTTTAAATGATAATTCTAACCTATCGGTCAAAATAGAATATAGTAACATAGCATTAGGTGATAGAACTTTATATTCTTCTCTGTTTAATAATTCTCTTGGGAATTGTATAAAACTTTCATAAGAAAGCTTGTCTGTTTTCTTAAATGGGGTGAATTCATACATTATAGACCTCCTTTCATCTAACTTAAATCTAAATTGTTCTAGAAAATAATCTTAAAACGCTTGATATGACTTAATTGCATTCCTCGATAAATTTTATTTTTGAATTTTTTTATTTAAATTTCTGTTCTAGAAAATTTTTCTAGAACAAAATTTGATGATGTAGAAGGATTTTAAAAGACTTTAGACGGAAAAAATACGTTATCTCAATCTCTTGAAATAACGTATTTTATGCACTTTTGATATAATTTTCGTCCTTCTACAGTTTCCTGTAAAAGCGACTTTTTATGGTCGAGGCGACAGGGATCGAACCTGCGACCTCATGGTCCCAAACCACGCGCGCTACCAACTGCGCTACACCTCGAATTAAAATAACCTTAATGCTTATATAATATACCATAAAAAAAACAATTTGACAATAGATTTTGAAAAAAAAATAAAAAAATTAAAAAAAGACTTGAATAAAAAGAAAAATCAAAGTATAATATAAAATGTACAAGTATTAAGGAAAAAATAAACAAAGAAATGTGAGGTTTAATTTTTAATAAATAGAAAACAAATATGCGCCTGTAGTTTAGTTGGATAGAATATCAGGCTACGAACTTGAAGATCGGGGGTTCGAATCCCTCCAGGCGCACCAAAAAAACACAGCAAAAGCTGTGCTTTTTTCGAAGGTAATGAAGGGAAAAGTGAGAAAAAAATGGAAAAATTAAAAGTATTTGATGAATTTTATTTAGACAAAGAAAAAGATGTAATAGTAAAATTATATAGAATATCAAAAGACGAAATTGAGTATATACTAGAAACTCCAAACCATAAAAAAGGAACACTTATAACAAATTTAGCGCAAATATGTCATTTAGAAACAGAAAAAAATGAAAATGATATGAAAATAATAAAAGGTAAAATGCAAGCTATGATAAATGGCGAAAATGAAGAAGTTTATACTTTTAGACTTGGAGGAATAAAAGTTGCTAATATATACAATGATAGAATAGAAATAAAAGCTCAAATACCAGCCATTAGTAAAACATTAATGTCCCAAACAAAAAAATATAAATTACCAATAGGAAAAACTTTTGTAAAAACATACATATTAAAGAAAAGTAAATTTAGGACAGACTTACATACACACATGAATGCGATACTAACACCAGATTGTTTAATAGCATTAGGAATAAAGCATCAAATAAGATATCCTTTATATTATATAAAAAAGTTGAATTTAGTAATGTCAAAAGAACAAGAAGAAAAAATAATGGAGCAAAGAAGAGAAATAGAAAAAGAATTTGCAAATTCACATTTAACAGGAAAATATTTAACAAGGAGAATAGATGATAATACTTTTATAAATTTTGCAGACTTCATATTAAATAATTTAGAAAATGCAAAAAGAAATATAGAAAAGATAAGAGTAAGTTTATCTATATTAAAAGATGGGCAAGCTGTATTTACAAACTTGGAAAAATGCTACATATATAGATATGTATTTGCAAAAGGTATATCATCAGAAAATAAGATTGAATTAAATGAAGAGATAGTAAAAAGAATACCAGAAAAAGATATAAGAAAAATGGTAATTAATATGCTAAAAGATAACAAACCAGAAAGTCCTTATAGAAATAATGTATTAAGACAGGATAAATTATTATGGATAGCTAGAGAATATCAAAAGCAAAGAATAGAATATGTAGAAATTGCTGATACAGATTTGGTAAAAATAGGTGAACCGGCAATAAAATTGTTGGAAGAAGTACATCAAATTTTTCCTGAAATAGAAAAAGAAACAGGTGTAAAAATTAGATTTTTAGCAGGTATAAGAAGAGTAATATTAACAATAATAAAAGATCAATTTACAAGTGATAAATATTTAAGAGAGAATGTATGTGTTTTAAAAGCAATAGCTAAAGATCCTTATGTTGTTGGAAGTGACTTTATAGGAGAAGAAATAAATGATATAGAAGATTTAAAACCTGCAATAATGCAAATAGTACAAGATATTGCATATTATGATGAAGGTTTTACAGTTAGAATACATGCGGGTGAAAATGATAGTTTAAAAGATAATGTCGAAAAATCAATAAAATGTGTAGAAGAATCATTAAGGCCAGGACAAAAAATGCCTAGAATTAGAATTGGTCATGGTTTATATTCAAAAGATCCTAATACAAAAGAGGGAAAAGAATTAATAGAAAAAATGAAAAAGACTAATACAATAGTAGAATTTCAGTTGACATCTAATATAAGATTAAACAATTTAAGTAAGTTAGAAAATCATCCAATAAAAAGATTTTTGAGTGAAGGAGTAAAATGTGTACAAGGAACAGATGGTAATGGATTTTATGGTACAGATACTTTTGATGAGCAACTAGCTTTAAGAAATCTTTTAGGTGTTACAGATGCTGAATTTGAACAAATGAGAGCTGTTGAAGATGAGGTAATTAAGCAAAATGAAAGATTTTTTGAAGAAAAGTCTAGAAAATTTGAAAAATTTTTGAATGGCAGAACTTTAAGACAGGCTATATTGGAACTAGAAAATGAAGAATTAGAAAAGATAAAAAATGAAGTTGGTGATCTTAGAATTACAAATACAGTAGATTCAGAAGAAGTTTTGAAATACAAGATAAAAGAATTACCATTGGATAAAATTCCAGTTATAGTTGCAGGAGGAAGTTTTAATAAAAAAGGAAGAGTAACTTTTGTTACTGAACAGGGAAAAAATATAATAGATGATTTAGTAAGAAAGTTAGATCCTAAAAAAGTATTTTTTGTTATAGGACATAAAATGGAAGGATATGAGAAAGCAATTATAGAAAGCGAAATTGAGCAAGGAAAGAGTTTTGAAATTTATGCTATTATTCCTAAAAAGATAGATGAGAAGATAAAAAGTAGATTGGAAAATGATAATATAACAGGTATAAGAATATCAACAGAAAGTGAAGAATTAGGAATTTATAAAAGTTTTAATTATGAGATTTTTGAGAGAAGAAAGTCAATAGTGCTTGCTTTTGATGGAAATTCACCGGTTTCTAATTTGGTTCAAGAGGCTAAAAATGGTAAAGGAAAATCTAAGGTATATGTAAATGGAAAAAATGAAGTATTAAGTGAAAAAATGAATAACTTGGAAGGTTATGTTGTTCCATTTTCTTTAGAAAATGATGCTGTTGATATAATAATTGATGAAAATCCAGAAATTTGTTAAGAAAATAAAAGATAATATTAAAAGGATATATTAAAGTATCATATAATTTGTTTTTTTGTAGATATATAAATAAGAACTAGATTGCTTTTTGAAGAAATCTAGTTCATAAACAAAAAATAAATAAAATAAACATATAAATATATGAATATTACTAGCATTGTAGCAAAAAAATGTAGTCAAGTCAATAAAAAACAAAAAATTAATGAGTTAATAGCATTTGTTTCATCTTTTATATTTTTTAATTCTTGTTTGTTTGATGAATACATGTAACTATTTTGAAAAGAAAAATCACATAAAATTTTTTCAGTATCAATTATGTTTTCAAAAGATCTTGTCATATTATACATATTTTTTATAGTATGAGCATAAGATATTAGCATTATATACGATATAGACAAAAAAAATAAAAAGTGATATACTGTGACCATAATACGAATTAAGAAAGGATAGTGATAAAAATGGGAGAAGAACTAAAGGAAAAACTTTTTAACAAAAAAGAAGAAGGATGGAAATGCTTAAAGGAAGGTCAAAAAGAGGAAATTTATAAGATTTCAAATGGCTATATGGAATTTTTAAATAGGTCAAAAATAGAAAGAGAGTTTATAAAAAATGCTAAAAAATTAGCAGATGAAAATGGCTTTACAGATATAATAAATAAACAAAATTTAGTGCCAGGTGATAAAGTGTATTTTATAAACAGAGGAAAAAGCATGTATTTGGCTATAATTGGTGAAAAAGGTATAGAAGAAAATGGAATGCATATCATAGGTTCACATGTTGATTCACCAAGGTTAGATTTAAAACCAAATCCATTATGTGAAGATGGTGGTTTGGCTTATTTTAAAACACATTATTATGGTGGAATAAAAAAATATCAATGGACAACAATACCACTTAGTATACATGGGGTTATAGTAAAAACTAATGGAGAGAAAATAGAAATTGAGATAGGTGAAAAGGAAACAGATCCAATATTTACAATAACAGATTTATTGCCACATTTAGCACAAGAGCAAATGGAGAAAAAATTAAAAAATGGTGTAGAAGGAGAAGATTTAAGACTTTTAATAGGAAGTATACCATTTACATGTTGTAATAAAGATGGTGAAGAACATAAAAAACAATGTGGAGTTAGTGAAAGAGTTAAATTAAATATATTGAATTTGTTGAATCAAAAATATGGAATTACAGAATCAGATTTATTAAGTGCGGAATTGGAATTAGTTCCAGCTTTTAAAGCACGTTCATTAGGATTTGATGAAAGTATGGTTGCTGGTTATGGTCAAGATGATAAAGTATGTGCATATACATCTTTAGCAGCAATGATGAATTTACAAAATGTAAAAAATACGGCAGTATGTATTTTGTCAGATAAAGAAGAAATAGGAAGTATGGGAAATACAGGTATGGAATCACATATGTTTGATTTCTTTATATCAGAAATATTAAATAAATTGGGGATAAATAAGCCTAACTTATTAGATAAGGTATTTTGTTTTTCTAAAATGTTATCTTCTGATGTTGATGCGGGTTTTGATCCAATTTATGCGTATGTTTCAGATACAACAAATGCAGGATATTTAGGTAGAGGAATAACATTAAATAAGTATACAGGTGCGAGAGGAAAATCAGGTGCTTCTGATGCTAATGCTGAATATGTGGCTTGGGTACGTAATGTACTAGAAAAAAATGAAATAAAATATCAAGTTGCTGAATTAGGAAAAGTTGATGTTGGAGGAGGAGGTACAATTGCATATATTTTGGCTAATAAAGGTACAGATGTAATTGATTGTGGCGTTCCAGTTCTTTCAATGCATGCTCCTTATGAGGTAACTAGTAAATATGATATTTATTCAGCTTATAAAACTTATGAGGCTTTTTGGAAAGAATAAATGTAATGAGATATAAAAAAAGTTCTACAAATATTAGAGAATTGTCTAATATTTGTGGAACTTTTTTTGACTTTATAGGCGTTTTAATTCGTCTACGATTTTATTAATAAATCTTTGTCTTTCTTTAGGTAATTCACTGATTTTTTGAGATAAGTTTACTTGGAAAACTACATCATTATTTCTCATTAAGTCTTTAAATAAAACATCAGGTGCTATGCCTAAAGTGTTCATGTAATTTATTAAAGTTTCAAGTTTAACTCCACTATTTCCATTTTCTAATCTCGAAATGTATTTTTCTGATATACCAAGTTTATCAGCAACTTGAGTTTGAGTCAAGTGATATTTTTTTCTATAGGATTTGAATACTTTACCGATAGCAGAATCAATTGAATTTTTTACATTAGATTTCATAATGTACACCTCCATATTAACTAAAATAAGTATAACAATTTATAAGTAAATATAGAACAAACTAGGAATATGAAAATTGCCAAATGGTAAAAGTCCTAATAAACCCACCTAAATTCGACAAAAAACGACAAAAAGTTCAAAAAATAATTCGTACTATTAGTATTACAGGAATTTTAAAAGTTATTCACAGTAATAAAAAAATGGAAAAAATAAGCTTTATTTTACATAAAACGAGCAAAAACACTAACTATAACTTTGTTCCAATTGCTAAAGATATGGTATATTTATCAATAAAGGAACTCTTATAATAAAAATTAAAATATTTTGGCTTTATATTATGAAAAAATTTTAAAATTTTTATAACACAATATATGGCGTTTTAGAAAGGAAAGTTGAAGAAATGAAATGTTTAAATGAAAAAGAAAAAAAATTTAATGTTTTATGTGATGAATGGCTATCATATAAGAGAATGAGAATCAAAGAATCGACATATTCAAATTATAAATTTAAAATTGTAAAATATTTAAAAAAGGATTTTGGAGAGTATACCTTAAAAAAGTTTAATAATATTGATATAAATAGATATATAGAAGATTTACAAGAAACTTTGTCAGATAAAACAATAAAAGATATAATAACAGTATTAAAATCAATTTTAAAATATTGTGAAAGAAAATATGATATAGATTTTAAATTAGATTTGATATCATTACCAACATCTGGTGGAAGTGAAGTTGAGATATTTAATGAAAAAGAAAGAAAGAAGATAGAAAATTATATATTGAATTCAAATGATTTAAAAGAAATAGGGGTATTGATTAGTATGTATTCTGGTTTAAGAATAGGTGAGATTTGTGCATTGAGGTGGGCTGATATAGATTTTGATGCAAAAAAAATAAGGGTAATTCATACTGTTCAGAGAATATATTTAAGTAAAAATAATAGTAAGATTATAATAACTTCTCCTAAAACGAAGAAATCAGTTAGAGAAATACCAATGGCTAAAATTTTGTATAAGAAATTGAGAGAATTTTCTAAAAAATATTCTAAAAATGATTTTGTTATATCTGGAAAAGACAAGGTTATAGAACCATTAAGTTATAGATATACATATAAAAAAATGTTGAATAATTGTAATATTCAATATAAAAAGTTTCATTGTTTAAGACATACATTTGCAACAAGATGTGTTAGGGTTGGTATGGATGTAAAGTCTTTAAGTGAAGTGTTGGGTCATTCTAATGTTAGTGTGACTTTAGGGATTTATGTACATTCTTCTTATGAAATTAAAAAGAAATTTATTGATAAATTGTAATTATATATTTATGGTGTTTGTTTGCTTCTTACTTAAATTTTGCTATGTATTTCTTAAATAGGTAATAGTTTTACGTTATTCTAAAAGGTTATTTTTTATGAAGTGTTTCCAAATTATTAAATATTTTTGTCTAATAATTTTGGGGCACTATATTTATGAGTATTTTTTTAGTATATTGTTCATAATGCTATAGTTAGAAGTATCTTTGTTTTCTTTAAAAAAGCACTTTGTAAAGGATTTGCTTACTAATTTAAACATGTTTGTTGCAGTAACCGTAATGTTTTTTCCATTAGTTATTCCTCCTAAGATAATATTGTGCAATAAAGCATATATAATTATGATACGCTATTTTACATAAAATTGCAAATTGCATAAAATATAACAATATTACTATTTCGAAAAATTATATTGCTTAAGAACGAAAAAAATCGACTGTTTACAGTCGATTTAATCCTTTTTGTTTTGTATGACGATATGTTATTGGTGCGGACAACGTAGATATCTACAACTTTTTTCACGCCTTTAACGATTGATACAAATATCAATCAATTTATTAAAGTATATTATATTTTTAATAAATTGCAATACAAATGAAAAAATTTATTTTAACAAAAATATATAAAAAACTCCCTCATTGCTGAGAGAGAAAGAATAATTTCTTTTTTGTTTTGATTTACCACGCCTGAGCTTTGACACTTCTCACCATAACACCAAGCTTCTCGTTGAACTGTACCCATACCAGAATGGTAAGGTCTCCAGACTGAAGAGCAAGGATAGTATAGCCAATGCCATTGGTATTCTGAACAACAGGCTGCATTCTGCAAACTGCTTCCAAACTTACCATATTGGGTGAAGAAAAGTGCTCATTTATTGCCTTGCGAACGATTGTTGCGGTTTTGATATCCAACATAATTTTTTCCTCCTTGGGTAATTACCATTAATAAAATCTGTCTATAGCTACTGATGCAACGGAGTTACAATATGTTACATCACTTATAATTATAACACATTTATATAAAAATGTCAAAAAACAGATTTTTCTAATTTACATTATTTACTAAATATAAAGCAATTTTATTTCTATCTGTTTGTTCCATTTCCATAATTTTTAGACATTGTAAACATTACAAGTTTATACTTTGCAAAATTTATTAGAGTAGTTCTATATTCTTCATCAATTTCTTTTAGTATAGTATTAAATTTCTCATACATTTTTGTTTTATCATATAGAATATTAGTCCAACTACTAGTAGATAGACATATTCCAAGTCTTAATTTATCTTTTATATCCATATTTTTGATTATATTTATTACATTTTCAACTTTATTTTCTTCCATAATATTTTACTCCTTTACTTTAATTCAAAATTATTTTTCTTTTTATTTTTTGCTTGTTCTATATTTTCTTTCGGTTTTATTTTTCTAGCAATATTATTTGCAATTTCATTTTCATCATCAGTAAATATACCATTTTTGTATAGATCATCACTTACTATTTTATAGTTATTATCTTTGTCATATCAATTCTCTTTGATTATCATAATCTCTTAAATTGTGTTTATTTACGTCTGACAAATCTTTTGCATTTTGAATTGCATTATTTGATAGAGAAGTAGTACCAGGTAAATTTTCCTTTGCAACTTTCTTTGCTAATTTACTTTTGTTTTTGTCGCTACCTAAGTGAAAAGAATATGCTAATTCTTGCTCCATAAAAGCACCTCCTTGAAATTTCTTCGTAGCACAGGGCTTTGGCTTTGCCATAAGTCCTAACCTCCTATATGTTATGACATACTATCATAACATGGGTGCTCTGCAAGGCAATAAATTTTTTGCAAACAAAAAAATACCATCCATTTCTGAATGATATTTTTGTATTTATCTGTTCTTTTAGTTCGAACAGATACGTCGTTGGTGGGCCAGGAGGGGTTCGAACCCCCGACCCCACGCTTAGAAGGCGTGTGCTCTATCCAACTGAGCTACTGACCCATAACTTGAACAATTTTTATAATATCACAAAAAAGTGCTACTGTCAAGAGAAATAGTAAAAAAATCTAAAAAATTGAAATATTATAAAATGTTTGAACTATTGGAAATTTTAAAGTTTTATTATTAATTAATTTAAAGTATTTATAATAGTAAAACTTTAAAATATATTAATTATAAAATAAAAGTATAGAAATGTTTGTAATGTTTAAATCTATACTTTTATTAATTTAATGGTTTTATTTCAAATTATAAAGTTAAATATAAAATTAGATTTCTTTTTGAAATCTTTTTAAATCTTCTAGTGAAATTTCTGTTATTTTATATATTATTTCTAATGGTATTTTTTCTTTTATCATTTTTTTTGCATTTTCTATATTTTGCTTTTGAGCACCTTTTTTTTCTCCTTGTGCAAGACCATGTTTAAGTCCTTTTAAAGAAATTGAAAGGAGCTTATGTCTAGTACTATTTTCAGAGCATTGTTACTGAAGTGAACTCAAATTATTAGACAAGAATGTTTAATAAGGAGGGTTTATTTCAAATACAGTGCTTTTTTGATTGTTAAAAATAAGTAAGAATTTTTAAATGTGAATTTTTTGTGAAATGCTTTACAAGGTGAATATAAAATGATATTATACTAGGGAAATAAGGAAAACAAGAAATCCAAGAGGAGGAGGAAAGAACCGTGATAGAGGTTAAAAATGTAACAAAAAAATACGGAAAAGTTGTAGCCGTAGACAATATCAACTTTACAATAAATGACGGAGAAATCATAGGACTATTAGGACCAAATGGAGCTGGAAAAAGTACAACTATGAATATGATAACAGGGTATATAGAACCAACAGAAGGAACAATAGTTATAGATGGATATGACATAAGCAAAAAGCCTAGAAAAGCTAAAAGAGAGATAGGGTATATGCCAGAAGGTGTGCCTTTATATACAGATATGACAGTAAAAGAGTTTGTAACATATATGGCAGAAATAAAAAAGGTTGATAGAAAAACAAGAAAAGAAAAAATAGAGAAAATTATAGAAGAAACAGGACTAAAAGATGTAGAAAAAAAATTAACAAGAAATCTATCAAGAGGGTATAAACAAAGAGTAAGTATGGCAGGAGCGTTAGTTGGAGAACCTAAAATATTAATATTAGATGAACCAACAGTAGGTCTTGATCCAAAGCAAATAACAGAGATAAGAAATTTAATAAAAGAATTAGGAAAAACACATACAGTAATATTAAGCTCACATATATTGTCAGAAGTTAGTCAAATATGCCAAAAAGTAATAATAATTAATAAAGGAAAAATAATAGCTGTTGATACGCCAGAAAACTTGGAAAATAAAGTAGCTAGTAAAAATGATATATATGTAACAGTTGAAGACTTAGATAATAGAATTGAAGAAGTTGCAAAAGATATAAAAGAAATAACCAAAATAGAGTTAGTAAAAGAAAATAAAGATAAAACAAAACAATATTTAATAGAGTCTGAAAAAGATGTAGATTTAAGAAAAATACTATTCAAAGAATTAGCTAAGGAAAATATAACAATATTTGAAATGAAAAAAGCAGATACAACACTAGAAGATGCATTTATGAAACTAATAGAAGGAGGTAACTAAGCCATGTGGGCAGTCATAAAAAAAGAGTTAAAATCATATTTTACAACACCAATAGGATATATATTTATAGGAGTTTTTTTAATAGCATTAAGTATATCATTTTATTTTAGTGTTATAGGAGCAGGAAGTGTAAATTTAGAGCGAATATATTATTCATTACCAACAATAATTGTGTTAGCAGTTATAATACCATTACTAACAATGAGGTCATTTTCAGAAGAGAGAAAATCTGGAACAGAACAGTTGCTATTAACATCACCACTTAGTATAACAAAAATTGTATTAGGTAAATTTATAGCAGCAACAGTAGTTGTAGTAATAACAGAATTAATAAGTTTTATGTATTTTGCAATAACAAGTCATTTTGGAGCACCACATGTGCAAACAGCTTTAGTAACAATGTTTGGATTTTTATTATTTTGTATGATGTACATAGCTTTTGGAATATTTGCATCAAGTTTAACAGAAAATCAAATAATAGCAGCAATAATATCAATAGCATTTTTTATAATTACATGGGTATTGCCAGACTTTAATACAAATTTAAGTGGATTATCATTTGTAAATATGTTGTATAAATATACACAAGGTGAAATTGATATTGCAGATACAGTAACATTTATAACAGCAGCAATAACAAGTATAGTATTAACAATAACATTAATGCAAAGAAGAAAAAGTGTAAAATAAGGAGGGAGAAATTTTGGATAATAAAGAGCAAAAAGAAGAGAACGTAAAAAAGCAGAAAGAAGTAGAGAACAATAAAAAAGATACAGTAAATATGAATGAAGATGCTAATAAAAAAGCTGAAAATGCAAAAGCAGGTGAAGATGGTAATAAAAAAGATAACTTAGGTAAAGAAAAAAAGGCTGAAAATGAAAAAAATAAATCTAAAAAAGAAAATAAAGATAAAAAGGATAAAAAATCAAAAAAAGAAAAGAAAGACCAAAAAGATAAAAAACCAAATAAATTTATAGAAACTATAAAGAAAAAGTGGTTGATAAATGGAACAAAAACGTTGATATTAGTTTTAATAATATTAGCAATATTCTTTGGAATAAATTTAGGAATGCAAAAGGCAGAAATAACACCTTTAGATTTTAGTAAGGAAAAATTATTTACTTTAACACAAGCAAGCAAAGATAAAGTAAAAGATATTCAAAAAGATATCAACTTATATTTTGTTGAATATAGTGATGATGATTCAACATTGGATTTAGCAAAACAATATAGTAAGGTAAATGAACATATAAAAGTAGAAGCTGTAAAGGCAAATGATAGACCAGATTTAGTCCAAAAATATGGAATAGAAAGTGGAACTACAGCAATAATAGCAGAATGTGGTGAAAAATACAAAATATTATCTTCACAAGATTTAGTAACTTATGATACAAAAACTTATGAAAGTATAAGTATAGCAGAAGAAAGACTAACTTCAACAATACAAACAGTATCAACAGATGAAATACCAAAAGTATATTTCTTGTCAGGATATTCAAAATTATCATTAAATAGTGGATTACAATATTTTAATGCATATTTGGAAAATGAGATTTATGATGTAGAAATAGTAGATGTTTTAACAACAGGAAAAATACCAGATGATTGTGATACTTTAGTAGTAACAATGCCTTCACAAGATTTTGATGAAATAGCAACAAATGCAATAATAGATTATATAAATTCAGGAAAAAATATTTTATGGTTCCAAGCAGCGACAGCTCAAAACATAGAAATGCCAAATATAAATAAGATATTAGGAATGTATGGTATAAATCCTTTTAGCTTAGGAATAATTAGAGAAGCAGATACAAGTAAAATGTTATCACAACAACCAGATTTAATATTGCCAGAAATTCAAAGTACAGATGTAACTAAAAAATTAGTAAATTCAGAAGGAGTAATATTTGTAAATGCAACAAAGATAAATGTTATGGATTCTGATAAATTGAAAGAGTTGAAAGTTGAAGAAACACAATTATTAACAACAAGTACAAAAAGTTATTTCAGAACAAATTTTGCAAATAGCCAAGATTCGCCAGAAACAGATGATGAAGTAAATTCATTTACAGTAGGAGCAATGATGACTAAAACATTGTCAGAGGCAAATGAAGAAAATGGTAAAAAAGCAAAGACATCAAAATTAATAATATATGGAGAAAATTATTTTATCTCTGATATGTCTTTAACTTCAAGCTCACAGGCACCAGTTATACAATATAGACAAAATAAAGATTTGGCATTAAATTCAATATCTTATTTAGTAGATAGAGAAGAAGATATTACAGCTAGAAAGAGTACAGGAACAGTAACATATACAGCAACAGAAACAGAAAATAGAACAATATTAGCAATAATATTTATTGTACCACTTGTAATAATAATAGCTGGAGTAGTTGTATGGATAGTAAGAAAAAGAAAAAAATAAAATAAATTAAAAAAGACCTCATATAATTTAATGGGGTCTTTTAGTATGTAAAAGGGGGAGATTATGAAAAATTGTATAAAAATTGCACTTGTTATAATAGGAGCTTTAATAGGAGCTGGATTTGCATCAGGACAGGAAATTTACTTGTTCTTTTTTTCTTATGGAAAAAGAGGCATATTTGGTATTGCTGTTTCTGCCATATTGCTAGGAATAATAATATATAAAACAATGATAATAATAAAAAAAAATAAAATAACAACTTATAAGGAATTTTTGCTAAGCATAGTGCCTGAAAAATGGAGAAAAGAAAAAGTACTTGAGATTATAAATATAATAATAAATATATTTATTTTAATAACTTTTTATATAATGATTGCAGGTTTTGGAGGATATTTGGCAGAAACTATTAAAATTCCACAAATAATAGGAAGTTCAATATTAGCAATAATGTGTGTAATAATAATGTCAAAAGAAACTAAAGGAATAGTAAAAGTAAGTGAAATAATAGTACCAATATTAATAGTATTTATAGTAGTAATTGGAGTGTATACAGTGATTTCTACTAATGTTGCAAATAAAATAGAACAGATGAATATTATAAATGGAAGCAGTTGGTTGGTAAGTGGAGTTTTATATGCAAGTTATAATACTATACTTTTAATTCCTGTATTAATAAGTGTAAATAATATAATAGATAGAAGAGAAGTATCAAAAACATCAATAGTTATAACTTTTATGATATTTTTACTGGCAACAGCTGTATTTGTTTCAATGTTGAAAATTGATGTAAATATTAAAAGAATTGAAATGCCTGTATCTTATGTTATAAGTACTCAGTTGTCTAAATTAAAAGTTTTATATGGTATAGTTATATTAACATCAATATTGACAACTGCAATTTCTTTAATAGCTGGTTTAATGCAAAATGTTAAAGAAAAAAGTAATAAGAAGATAATGTTATGTTTGATATGTATAAGTTCTATTTTTATTTCTCAAATCGGTTTTTCTGCTTTAATAAATTTTTTGTATCCGATATTTGGTTATATTGGAATTATTCAAATATTACTTATTGCTATTTTTAGTATTTTATAGTAAAATAAAAACATCAAAAGAAAAATAAAAATTAGGAAGGAAGAAAAGGATTGAAAGATTTTTGGAAAGAACCAGAAACCAAAAAGATAAATAAAAAAAGAATAGCTATAGCTATTCTAATAGTGGTAATAATTTTAAGTATAATAATATTAGGTGTAGTATATATAAAAAATGAGAATTTTAGAGAGTGGTTTGATACACAAGTCTTAAGAAAAGAAGTAAATCAAGATAGATTAGTATCAATAAGTATAAAAGAAGAAGAAAATCCACAAGTGTATGCATATAATCAATATATAGGTGTTTTAAGCAAAAATGAGTTTAAGATATATGGAAGTACAGCAAAGGAAGAAAAAAGTTTACAGGTAGAAATATCAAATCCAATATTTGCATCAAGTAATCGATATTTGGCAATAGCAGAAAATAAGGGAAAGAAAATATATTGTATAACAGATAAAGATATTGCATGGGAAAAAAGTGTAGAAGGCAATATATCACAAGTTCATATAAGTAAAAATGGTTATGTTGCATTGACTTTAGTTGATACAAGTTATAAAACGGTAATTGCAGTATATGATGAAAAGGGAGAACCATTATTTAATAAGTTTTTGTCTACTATGAGAGTATCTGATGTTGCAATTTCAAGTGATAACAAGTACTTGGCAATAACAGAAATAGATGCTTCAGGTATTAATATAAAATCGCAAATAGAGGTCTTTTCTGTTGAAAAAGCAAGGACAGATGCACAAAGTTCTAAAGTTGCAACTTATGACTTTAAAGATGGTGAATTAGTAACAAATATTAGATATCAGGATAAAGAAAAATTGATTTGTATGTCAAAAGATAAAATTGTTGAATTTGGATTAGATGGAAATAAGGAAGAATTATTTAATAGTGAAAATAAGAAAACAACATTTCTAACTATTGATTTATCAAATAATATAGCAGAGGTAGAGGAAAAAACAGCAGATTTATTTTCAGCAGATTCAGTAGTAACAATAGTAAATACAGAAAGCAAGACTACTTCAACATATACAGCAAAAGAAGTTACTAAAGAGATTTATACTTATGAAAATATTATAGCATTAAATTTAGGGACAGAAATAGAGTTTATAAATACAGGTGGTTGGCTTGTAAAAAGATATAAAGCAACACAGGAAATTACAAATATTACATTGTCAAGTAGTATAGCTGGAATTATATATAGGGATAGGATAGAAATAATTAATTTATAAAAGAAGGGAGAGTATGATTTAGATCATACAAAAAAAAGAAATGGTAGTAGATATTATTATAATTGTAATATTGGCATTATCAATATTTTTTGGATACAAAAAAGGTTTAGTAGAATTAGGAATAGGTTTATGTGCGGGAATTATAGCTATAGTGGTGGCTTTAACTTTATATAGACCAATAACTAATTTAGTGATAAATACAACAAGTATAGATGAAAATATAGAACAACATATATTGGAAAAATCAAAGTCAAATGAAATAGCAGAACAGATAGCTCCAGAGATAGCACAAGAATTATCTTATAATATAATAAGAGCTGTGGTTATGATTGTTTTATATTTAGTGTCAAAAATAGCATTAAGATTTGTTACAGCTCTTGCAAATTTAATAGCAAAATTGCCAATATTGAATCAATTTAATAAAGTTGGTGGAATAGTTTATGGTGCAATAAGGGGAATATTAGTAATTTATGTTGTGTTATTGATAGTAAGTTTTGTAGGACAGATAAATCCTCAAAATAAATTACATACGGAGATTCAAAAATCATTTATAGCTAAAGAAATGTATAGTAAAAATATTATAGAGCTATTAGTAAAATAATTGGAAAGATTTATTAATGACAATTCTTAAAGAAATATTATGAAATAAATATAAAATTTAAATCAGAAGGTATGCAATTTATGTTTGCATATTTTTTGATTTATAGTGAAAATTATGCAACTTTCTTAATAGATCAAATAAAAAAATGATTAAAAAAATATTGCACTTTTAAAATAATTTTGCTATACTATACCATAAAAGAGGAGGACAAAACTGTGGAAAAAAAAGATAAACTAAAAAATGAAAAAAAGAAAAAAAATAATAAAATAAATAATGAAAAGTTAAAATCATCTAAGAAGAAAAAGAGTAAAATATGGTTAAAAGTACTAATAGTAGTAATTATTATTTTGGCTATATTAGGCGGATGGTTTGCATATAAAACAAAGAAAAATGGTGGTGGAGTATCAGGAATGTTGGCAACAGTTGTTGGACATGATGAAGAAACAAAGAAAAATTTACCTGAATTAAAAGTTTTATTATTGGGGGTAAGTACAGACTTAGGGGATAATGCTCCAACAGATACAATTATGGTAGTATCATATAATCCAAAAAATCAAACAGCTAATTTATTGTCAGTACCAAGAGATACTTATGTAGGAAGAAGTAAGTTGAAGGCAACGCCTTCAGATAAAATAAACAGTTTCTATAGTTATGGTGGTGCAGAAAAAACATTAGAAGCGGTAAATAGATTAACAGGCTTGGATATTCAATATTATGCAGTTGTTAAAACAGAAGCATTAATAAAATTAGTAGATGCAATAGGGGAAGTTGATTTCAATGTTCCAATAAATATGAAATATGATGACCCAACACAAAATTTACATATTGACTTAAAAGCTGGCGAACAAAAAATTAATGGTGATAAAGCAGAACAGTTATTGCGTTTTAGAAAAAATAATGATAATACAACATATCCAGAAGAATATGGGGATAATGATACAGGAAGAATGAGAACACAAAGAGAATTTATGATGGCTGTAATGCAACAAACATTAAAACCTGGAAATATATTTAAAATAGGTGAAATATTAGATATAGCAAATAAATATTTAGAAACAAATATAGACTTTTCTTATATAAAAGATTATATACCTTATGCAGTAGAATTTAGTACAGAAAACTTACAAACAGAAACAATACCAGGCATTAATAAATTATTGCCAGAAAAAGCAAAACAACAATGGTGGTTTTTTGAAGCAGATGAAGATGAAACAGAAAGCTTAATACAAAAATTATTTTATTCAGAAGAAAATACATTAGAAGAGAATACAGGAGGAAACAGTTTAGATGGAAATAATGTTGTTGGTAATAAAACTTCAAATCAAAATTCAACAAATACTAATAGTGTAAAAGTGAATAATACTACAAAAACAAATAGTTCAACAAATACTTTAGCAACAAGTAGTACAACAATAAAAAAATTAGAAAAGTCAGATATACAAATTGAGGTGTTAAATGGAAGTGGAGATACTGCTAAGATGGAAAAGGCAGTTGAACTTTTAAAGGAAAGTGGATATGATGTTACAAAAACAGGAAAAACAACATCTATATCAAAAACAATAATAACAAATAAAAAGGAGTTAGATTCTGATACAGTAAAAGAAATAAAAAATGTATTAGGAGTTGGAAGTATATCTAATAAGAAAAATTTAAGTAGTAAAGTTCATGTAACTATAGTTATAGGAAAAGATTTTAATCAAGAGTAGATGAGTAAAAAGAACATTAAAAATATTAGTAGTTATATATTTTTTGATGTTTTCTAGTATATAAAATATTATGCCCTATCTAGTGTAGGATAGGGCATACAAATTCTTTTTTCAAAAATTTTATTCAGTAATTTTTTTATCTTTTTTGTCAGTTTTCCAAAAAAATAAGAGAATAATTAAAATAACGACAACTATTATTAGTAAAATAATTTGCAAATAGTAAGTTTTTGATGTTGATAGTTGTACATCATTTGCAGCTATTAAATTAACTACATAAGATTTGTCATTAATTATGTATGTAGCTGTGCCAAGAACTTTGTTTTTTGCGATTGGTGCTGATGGTATGTCTTTTAGTGTTATTTGAGGAGAGATTGCTTCAATATTATCTGATGTATTAATTAATGTGCTTACACTATCAGCTAATACAAGTTTTAATGATTTTGTTTCTTCAGTAGCATTGTGAACAGAAATTTCTGTTACTGTATCTCCTTTTGATGCTATGTCTTTAAATGCAAAGTTTTGAAATCCATAGTTAAATAAATTCTTAGTTTCGTTAAATCTAATATCTGATGTATCACAGTGTAAAATAACACATATTAAATCTAAATTATTGTAGCTAGCAAATGAGGCTAAACAGAACATTGCTTGTGATGTAAAACCTGTTTTTGTTGTTACGAGTGGCTTGTAATAATATGAGCTATTTGGTTGTAACATTGGGTTTGTGTTTTGAAAACAGCGTTCCTCTGATTTGTTAGTTGCTGAGAGCTGACATGATTTTAAACTAGCATATGTTTTGAATGTTGTGTTTTTCATGCAATATTGTAATAAAATTGCTATGTCATGTGCTGTTGAGTAGTGATTTGTATCGTGTTGTCCACTTGGGTTAGTAAAATGTGAATCTTTTAATCCCAAAGCGTTAAGTTTAGCATTCATTCTTTCGGCAAATGCTGGTATAGAACCATCTATATGGTAAGCAAGGGCGTTTGCTGCGTCATTTGCAGAATGTACCATAAGAACTCTAAGTAATTGGTCAACTGTAATTTGTTCATCTGTTTGAAGTGGTGCTACACTGTATCCAGAGGGAATATTAGAAATTGCTTCATAAGGTACTGTGACTACATCATCTAAATTACAGTTTTCTATAGCTAAAATGGCTGTCATTATTTTTGTAATGCTAGCAGGTTCTAATTTTTCATTCATATTTTTTTCAAAAAGTACTTTTGAAGTTGAATTTTCTAATAGAATTGCAGAACCTGAAGTGATTGATGGCTCATTGTTGGATGCATGGGATTTTGTGGATATACAAAATATGAACAGTAAAAATAGCATTAAAAATGTATAAATTTTTTTGTTTTTCACTTTAATTCTCCTTTGTGTTTTATTTGTATATAATATATATCATTTTTTTACTTTTTTTTCAAGAAATTTTAATAGAATTTATTATAATATGAAAGGAATGTGAGTGTATGAAAAATTTTAATAAAAAGCAGAAAATAATTTTAATAGTAATATGTATAATATTGTTAGGTGCAATATTATATTATGTATATGGGAAAGAAACTCCAAGTATTAATAAAAATGAAATATTACCTTATGAAAATATTACAGATGATGATATGTCAGAAGAAAAAAATGTGCAAAATGAAAAAATAGATGAGGCAAAAATTGATAATATTATTATATATATAACAGGTGGAGTAAAGAAAGAAGGAGTATATGAATTACCTGGTGGTAGTAGAATTTCTGATGCTATAGAGCAGGCAGAAGGTTTAAAAGCAAATGCAGATACTAGTAGTATAAATTTAGCTTATAAATTAGAGGATGGCATGAAAATAAAAATACCATTGCAAGGTGAAAAGATGGAAAATAGTATTAATATAAATAGCACCGATTCATATATGACAAAGTCAAGTGGTTTAGATACTGAAAATTCAAGTGTTAATGTAAGTGCTGATTCAAGTAATTCTGTGCAGAAAAAGCAGCAAAAAATTAATATAAATAAAGCTACCCAGGAGGAGTTAGAAACTTTAAGTGGTATAGGTCCGTCTATTGCTAATAAAATTGTTCAGTACAGAAAAGAAAACGGCAGTTTTAAAAGTGTTGAGGATGTTAAAAATGTTAGTGGAATTGGAGATAATAAGTTTAATGAAATAAAGGATAGTATTGTAGTGAAATGAGGTTTTACAAATATTTGTAGATATGGTATAATATAAGAAGATAATTATTTTAGTAACTTTTTAATTAATTAATTGAGGAGGAAAAAATATGTTGGCAAAAGAAATCAAATTAGCAAATATTAAAAAACAGAAGGATGTAATTGAGGCAGGATTAAGAGAATTATTTAGTAACCCAAGAGGACGGCTTGAATTCAAATTTGTGGGTGATGTTTGCCCAGAAGTAGTTAGTTGGTTTGAGGCAGAAGGAATTAATGTAAGAAGGGTTACAGTTCCAGAATTAATAGCCAAAAATGATGGACTACCAACTTGGATTTTTTCAGCTGTAGATGTGGAGATTTCAGAAGAGGAATGGAATGTTGAAGAAAAGAGAAGAATATGTGTTGATAAAATTTTTCATTAGTCAACATTAAATAAGGGACTTGCATTTGCAGGTTCCTTTATATTAGTTAAAATATTTCTTTTTTCGAATTTATTCATTTCTTTGATTAAATCAGTGTATTTTTCAAACATTTGTATTTCACTTTCTTGTATGAAATTTGTATAAAAAATAGTACTTGCTGTTTTTAGCAAGTACTTTAATATATGGTTGCGGAGAGTGTGCAAGAAGATTGGTATATTGCGTATTACAGCACTCTGTGGTGGCAACCATGGTAAAATAAGAAAAAATAATTAGAAATATTTTAAAATAATTTATATTAGATAGATGGATTTTATTTAAAAATTCATCTATTTTTATGGGTTCCAAGGGCAAAGCCCTGGCACACGGAGAATTTTGGTACAAAGTTCTCTAGTGTGTTTAGAGAACTTATGTGAGCAAGTATATTTTTAATAAGTAACATTTATGTTGTTTATTAAAAGGTTGCGAACATTGTTCTCTTAAAGCTATGCAAGAAAGCCTTTAATAAAATAAATATATTGAGAGGAGGAAATTTTGTATGAGTTATGCGATTATAAGGAATGAAAAATACACAAAAGATGAGATGATTCAGCTAGCTCCTCATAATGAAAGGTTCAAAAAGAAATATTCTAATAAAAATATAGACTTGTCAAAAACAAGTCAAAATTATCATTTAAAACTACCAAAAGAAAACACTTATTTAAAGGAATACAATAGATTAATAAAAGAAAATAATTTATTTCAAGGACAACTACACAAAAATAGTATTTATGTCTGTGAAGTAATATTAACTTCAGACAATACATTTTTTAATGGAATAGGTAAAAAAGAAACAAAAAGATATTTTAAAGAATGTTTTAAATTTATGACAGAATACAATGGAATTGGAAAAGAAAATATATTAACTGCTGTTGTACATTTAGATGAAGAAACTCCACACATGCATTTAGTATATATGCCAGTAGTAAATGCAAAAGATAAAAAAGGAAATACTATAAGAAAAATATCTGCAAGTGAATTTTGGAAAGGTAAAGATAGTTATAAGAAACTACAAAATCAATTTTATAAATATATTACTGAAAAAGGATTTGATTTAGAAAGAGGAAAAGAAAATACAGATAGAGAGCATATAGCTACTGATGACATGAAGAAATTAACCAACTTTTATAATATAAAGCAATTAAAAGAAAATCTAACCAAGCAAAAAGAACAAATGATAAGTTATAAAGATATTCAAGATTTTTATAAATATGAAGATTTTACAAAAGATAATGTAGATAAAAAATTGATTTATCCAATATTAAAATATAATAATAGTTTAATAAAACAAAATCATGATTTATTGCTAGAATTATCTAAAGTTAAAAATGTTAAAAATATTATTCAGAATTACAAATAGAAAATAATCAAATTTTAAATAAAAATCAAGAACTAGAAGAAAAATTAAAAATGAATAGTATTGAATTAAATGCTTGTTATAACATAATTAAAGAACTTCTTGATAAAAATAAAAAAATAGAAAGAATCCTAAAGGATAAACTAGGAATTGAAATAATAAATCATAAAGATAATGATATAAATAGCCTAAATAAATAGGGATATAATAATAAAAAAGTAATTGATAAATTAATACTACCCATATAATTAATTATCAATTACTTTTCTTTTTTGTCCATTCTTTAGCTTCAGCGTCTTTAAATCTTTCATCTGCGAAAAATTCAGATAAATTAGTTCCTAAACCTTCACATATATACAATAAATTTTCTAGTCTTATTGTTTTTGTCTTTCTTGTTAAAAACATTGCAATAGTAGAACTATATACACCAGAAAGATTTTCTAATTTATAAATAGTAATATTTTGTTCTTGCATTAATTCCTTTATTTTTAAAGCGACTAAATCAAAAAAATCCATATTAAATTCCACCTTCTTTCCTATTTTTTAATTTTAGCAAACTGCAAACTCAAAACCTCTCAACAAATTGAGAGAAAATTTGCTGAAATAATTCAATAAATTGAGAGAATATGTTATTATAAGATTAAAAGGAGTTATGATTAATATGGAAAAATTTTTAAAAAATTATACAATCAATGATGTATCAGAAGTTGTAGAAAAAATAAAAAAATAGAAATAAGAAAAAAAGAATTTGAAGAACTTAAAGGAAAATTAGAGAAATATTTTAAATTTGAAATAGTTGATTATATTGTAAGTGATATACTAGATTGTGAAACATACAATCATGTTTGTTTGATGATAAACCTAGCTGTTGTAAGTAATAGAATTTCATCTGAAAATAGTATAACTTTAAAAAATGGACTAAAGAAATTATTCCAAATAAACAATATTTTTGATAAGTTTAATAAAGATAATTGTATAATCAGATTAATAAATCAATAAGTTAATAAGTTGTAAATTATTTTATTTTAATGTTATAATTAAAAAAATAAAAACAAATGGGAGAAATTTATGTTTGAAGAAATAAAAAATAAAGTAAAAAAAATAATAAAGGATAAAAACATTGAAGAAATTAACAATAATACTGACAATAAGAATATAGGTATATATATGATTTATATTGACAATTTCAATGATGATAAAGTTATACCAATATACATTGGACAAACTGGCTATGGCAAAAATCGAAATTTCCAAAATAGATATAAAGAACATTTACAAGAAATTATGGCATTAAATAGATTGGAATTTAATTATTATAAAGAACTATTATTAGATAATTTTTATGATGGACATTATAAGGCCTGTAAAATTTTTCAATATATGGTCGATCATAGTTGCACTCTAAAAGATTTCCATATTATAGTATTAGAGAAAATTGAAGAGAATAGTGATAATATACAAGAGTTATTAGATAAAATGGAACAAAAATATTTTAAAAAATATTTACCTGCTTTTTTGGGATTTAATCAAATAAATACTGTTGTAGAGACAAATAAAGAATTTTTTGAAAATCTTAATAATCCAGCAGGATTTATAGCAAGTGACAAATTATTAAATTATGAATTAGAAGATTGCGAAAATTTTATAAAATATTTTGGCTATGGATATACAAAATTTAATTATTATCATTGTTATCCTAAAACATATACAGTTGGAAAGAATTTGAGAAAAATAGAATATGAATTAAGAAATAAAAAAGAATTATTAAAAAGTAAATATTATGATGAAAATAAATTTAAGGAATATGACAATAAATTACCAAAACTTGAAAAAAAACATGAAAAAAACAATAAAGAATTACAACAAAATAAGAAACTATTTGAAGAACAATATGAGCCCAAAATAAAAGAATATTGCCAAAATTATAAAATAGGAATAATACAAAAATATCAAGATATAGTTAATTTACTAATTTATCAAAATAAAGAGGATATTATAAATTTCAAGAAATATTTGAAAAGAAAAAAAATAGATGTAAATATACTAGAAAATTTTAATGAAAATAACGAATTTACTAATTGGAGAGAGAAATATATATATTTATTAAAAAAGAGTAATGAATTAAAAAATGAAATAAGAAATTGCAGACTTGTAAAAAGAACTGATGATTTAATGAGAATTTTGCCACGAAAAGAGTATAATGCTTTTCCATTAAAAGATAAATATCAAGAAATAGAATTTGGCAAGTTAGATAATAATGAATTAGTTATAAATTTTGAATTCTCTAATAATGGAATTTGTAATGATTGGTGGTATTTTTCTTATAGTCTAATAAAAATGGACTATAAATTAAATATAAATGATAAAATTATAGAAAAAAAGAATATTTTTATTTCACCACAAGACAATGAAGAAAATAATGAAATTAAATACTTTGAAAAAGACAGGATAGAAAAATTTAAGTTTAGAAAATCACCATTTTGTGTTAGAAATTTCCCAGACTATATATCAACAACAATGGAGTTTCAAAATGGTATTAACGAATTCACATTAATGAACAAAAAGAAATATGATTTTAATGTAATTCTTGATGAAATAAATTCTTTTATAGATGAGAAAACAAGAATTAAGGTTGAAGTAAGAAAGAGAATGAAAAATAAATGTAAAGAATTTATAGAATGTAATTACAAAACAGATAATTTATTAAAATATAAAATTATTCAATTTTTTAATAGAAAGAAGTAATTATTGAAGATAAAAATTATTTGCAAATACATACAAAACAATTGAAACAAAAATAGTAAGTTGTCGGTGAGATTGATTTTGAAATTTGAACAAAAATATAAACATTTAGATGGGTATATAGACTATGCTCATCTTTTATTATGTCAATTAAATATTGTATAATATAGATAGAGTTCTATATATTGCAAATTATCAAATAAAAATGTAAGTAGGTAATTGTCATGAGAGAATTATTTGTAGAAAAAGTAATTGATACAACAGAAGATTTTTTAGACAATAACCAAAGAATAAAATTAAAAGAAATACTTACAGAAATATGTTTAAATTATCAAATTGAAAGCATAGAACAAACTGAAAAACAGAAAATACTAAAGAATAATACGGATATATTAAACAAATTTATATCTTCAAAAGAAATTGAAGGATGTTCTACTAGAACTTTAAATTACTATAAAGATAATATAATTAAAATGTTAGATACAATAAATCTTCCAATAGATGAAATTACTACTGAAATATTAAGAAACTATTTAGCAGATTATAAAAGCAATTCAAAAGCTGGTATGGTAACAATAGATAATATAAGGAGAACTTTATCAAGCTTCTTTACTTGGCTTGAAAATGAGGATTATATTGTAAAAAGTCCAGTTAGAAGGATTCATAAAGTGAAAACTACAAGGAGAGTCAAAGAAACATTCACAGATGAAAATTTAGAAAAATTAAGAGATACTTGTTCAAATGTAAGAGATTTAGCAATATTAGAACTATTAATTTCAACTGATATGAGAGTAGGAGAAATTACAAGATTAAATATATCAGATATGAATTTTCAAGAAAGAAGTTGTATTGTTTTGGGTAAAGGTAATAGCGAAAGAGAAGTTTATTTTAGTGCAAAAAGCAAAATGTATATAAAGAAATATTTAAAAATGAGAACTGATAACAATGAGGCACTATTTGTATCTCTTATTAAACCTTATAACAGGTTGGGAATATCAGGGATTGAAAATTTAATTAGAAATTTAGGGAAAGAAGCTAATATAAATAAAGTTCATCCACATAAATTTAGAAGGATGATGGCGACTATGGCTATTGATAAGGGTATGCCAATAGAACAAGTTCAAAAATTATTATGACATATAAAAATAGATACAACAATGGAATATGCAATGGTTAATCAAAATAATGTTAAAAATTCACATAGGAAATATATTACATAAAATAAATATAAAAATACAAATAAAAATTTCAAACTTTTACTGAGATAAAGGGGAGTTTTTAATTACAAAATATATTGACAAATTATTCCCAATATAGTATTATGTAACCGTAATACATTTTATGTATTATTTGGAACAGTAAATATTGTTCCAAGCAACTCGTTGAAATTTAAAAAAAAGGAGAACGCACTATGAGCAAAATGGCACGGACAAATTATTGGAATCCTAGTGTAAACTACATTGGGAAGAACTCTGCTCAGAATTTTATGAAGTCTGCAAAGGCTAAATTAATCGGAGCTGGAGTAAAAGTAGTTGCTGCAGACTGCTCTTGTAACTGCTCAAGCGGTTGCTCGGCATGCAGTAGTTCCTGTGGATCATGCACATCTTGCAGTACATCTTGTAGTTAATACAAAGATGAACTAAGAATGTGTAGTGTCGACAACACACATTAGTTTCAACAAAGCAGAGGCATCTCTTTTAGAGGTGTCTCTTGCACTAAAAGGAGGATTTGTAATGGCAGAAAGAACAAAATTTAGTATGCAATGGCATATTACAGACAGATGTGACCAGCGGTGCAAACATTGTTACATCTACGAAGGAAAAGACAAAAAATGTGGTCTTGAACTTGATTTAGACACATTGAAAGCGATTTTGGAGGACTTTCTTCAGACTTGTGATAAATTGGAAAGAGATCCTTTTCTTGTAATTACAGGTGGAGATCCATTGCTTTATAAAAGAATTTGGGATTTTCTTGAAATTCTCAAAGAAAAGGAAGTTCATTTTGGGCTTTTAGGAAATCCGTTTCATTTAGATTATGATGTAGTTAAGAGACTGGAAGATTTAGGTTGTATTAACTTTCAAATGTCATTGGATGGATTAAGGAAGACTCATGATTACATCCGCAAGCCTGGTTCTTTTGATGCAACCTTAGATGCTCTTAAGTACTTTGATGGAAGCAAAATCAAAACAGCTATCATGACAACTGTTTCTAAGACAAATATTGCAGAAATTCCGGAACTTGTAGACATTGTAGTAGAACACAAAGTTAGCAATTTTGGATTTGCAAGATATTGTCCTAATCCTGAAGATTTTGATTTGCTGGTTGCTCCGGAAGAATATAGAGATTTTTTGGACAAAATGTGGGAAAAATATATGCAGAATCAGGAATGTGATACAAGATTTGCATTAAAAGACCACCTTTGGAAATTGTATCTTTATGAAAAGGGATTATTCAATCCAGAGGAAGTTAACAATCCTGATAATCTTGTTCTTGATGGATGTCATTGTGGAATTACCCACATTACAACTTTAGCGGATGGAACAGTATATGCCTGTAGAAGAAGTGAAACTCCTGTAGGTAAGGTTCCGGAACAGTCTTTCTACGATATTTTTACTGGAGAAGAAATGGACAAGTATCGTCAGTATGATAAGTTTGAGCATTGTTCTAAATGCGAAATCAAAAACTTTTGCAGAGGTTGTCCTTCAGTTGCAAAATGCCTAACTGGTGACTTTTATTCAAAAGATCCTCAGTGCTGGAAAAAGTTTTGAAAGCACAACGGGAGAGTGAAAAAATAAAATTTCACTCTCCTATTACTTTTTATAAAATAATATGTTATAATTATTGTTATAAATGGAAAGGAATTGATATTAATGGGCGATATACAAAAATATTATGAAAATACCGAAAATGCTTTACCACATCCAATGGTTAAAAAATTTATAAATATGAATAGCAACCCTAAATACGCTATTGACTTGGGTTGCGGTGCGGGTAGAGATACAATATATTTAATAAAAAACGGATGGAAGGTATTATCAATAGATAAGGAAAATACAAGTGAAATTATATCTAGTAAGTTAAATAATGAAGAATTAGAAAAATTTAATTTTGAATGTCAAGACTTTGAAAATATAGAATTAGAGAAAAATAACTTATTGGTAGCTAACTTTAGTATTCCATTTTGTAATAAAGACTATTTCGATGAATTTTGGAAAAAAATAGCTAATAGTATTTTAAAGGAACGGATACTTTGTTGGGAACTTTTTTGGATTAAACGATTCTTGGGCAAAGATAAAAGAACAAATGGTATTTTTATCAAAAGAACAAGTATTGGAATTGTTTAAAAACTCATTTGATATAATAGAATTTAATGAAGTTGAGAAAGATGGAAAGACTGGACTAGGAAAAATGAAACATTGGCATATATATAATGTTATAGCAAAGAAAAAATAATATAACTTTAGTTTTTTATAATCATCCCTACAAATTACAATTTAATAGTAAGAACGAGATTGATAAAAATAGAAATACTTCAAAAATACAGTCATTGATATCTTTTGACTGTATTTTTACTTTACAATTAAGAGAATCTTTTTATTAGATTACTAACTTCTTCAATAAAAAGTTTAGGCTCAAAATTTCTTTCATAATATTCATATCCAAAAACTTTTTCAAAATTTTTTACAGATAGATTCTTATTCCTATTAGATAAAGCATAATTAATATTGTTTCGTATAGAATGAATGTTAAAACCATATTCACAATGTAAATATAAATAAATCTTTTCAAGAGTAATGAACTCAATATCGTTTTTTATAGTATATTGAATGGATTTGTTAATTAATTTTGTTCCAATATATGAAGTATTTAAACCTAAAGAACGAAGTATATTTGTAATTTGTAAAACTTCACTTGGACTAATTTTATGATCTCTAGTCTCCATTACTCTTTCCAACCTTTCCTTTAAAACTAATTCAACTATACTTAATTTATGTAAATAATTCAAAAATATAAAATGTGCAAAATAAGTGCAAAAGTGTGCATAGATTGAACATTTATAGAGGTTGAAAAATAAAAATTAATAAATTTTATAAAGTTTTTATTGTAAAATTATCTAAAAAGTAAAAAATGTGCAAATTCTGCACATAATTACAATATATTAAACAAAAAGAAAAAGCATGGGGAATCCGACAAATTACCATGCTTTTCTGCTTTAAGATTTCTCTTAAAACTATATAATTATTTAAACTTTCGTAGCAAGTTTAAAATAATTATCAAATATATTATACCACAAAAGGAAAAATTTTAAAATAGGTGGGGAACAATTAAGTTCCCCCAGTTGCCTTATCTAGCAACCTGGGCTTCCGTCCACCGTATTCAAAATCTTTCATAATGTCGGTTTCCTTTCTATCAATCTCTATTTGCAATGTATCAATATTTTTAGGAATCCAACATAGGTGGAGGATTCTATACAAAAATCCAAGCGGCTACGATGCTTGGAGTATTTACTAAAAGTATTGATTAACATTAAGCATTTAGCTTAGGTTTGGATTCTTATATAAAAAGATAAGACCATGTAAACCTACAAATAGGTATATATATATTATACTACTTTTATTAGTATAAATCAAATGAAATGCTGGTATATCAAGCATTACATCACTTTAAACATTGAAAATATTGGAAATAAATGTTATAATAATAGTATATTTTAATATTAAAGTTTATATTGGAGGAAAAAATGTCCGATTTTAATAGTAAAGAATTTGGAAATAAATTAAGAGAATTAAGAAAAAGTAAAGGTTTAAGTCAAGACAATCTTGCAAATAAATTAAATATAAGTAGAACAACAATAGGTAGATTTGAAAGTGGAGAAATGATACCAAATGCTCAAATAATAAAAGAATTATGCGAAATATTAGGTGTGTATTCTACTGAATTATTTGAAATGGACTATAAAATAAAAAATAAAGATGATATAAAAAATCCATTTAAAGCTAATTGTTTATATATGTATTTCAATGCTTATAATTATAGAACAGGAAAATTTGGTAAAGGTAAATACAAATTAGAAATAAGAGAATTTCCTAATTACATACAAGTAAATATGATTGATTTAATAGATAATAAAATATATACATCTGGCTATATGTTATCTGACAACAATGCTTGTTTTATAATACTTGAAAACTATAAACCTAACAATGCTAGATTAGAAGTAGCAGAAATTATAATTAATGTATGTAATGGTGTAGATGATTTAATGATGGGTTCATATTTAGGAACAGATAGACAATATAGACCTTCAATTAGAAAATGTTATTTTTCTAAAAAAGATATCGAATTTACTGATGAAATGTTTGAAAACTTAAAAATAACTGAAAAAGAAAATCATACATTAAAAAAGGAAAATGCTTTATATTTAGAAATATTTAATAATTAAAATACTATCAAATAAACTATTTTATAATCGGATTTATTGAATGTGAATTTATTTTTCACGTTCTTTTTTTGTGTTTATTTCAATACTTTGCTGAATTTATAAAAACTAATTTTTTAGTAAATTTTAGTTTAAATTAAAAAGTATATTAAAAAATTAGAAAATATTAGATAAATGAATTTCTATGCCTCTCCACCATGCTACCATATAATCAAGCTAGCAAAAATTAATTGATATTGCAATATCAGAGAAAGGATAAAACAAAATTGGATAATAAAAAAGATAACCTTAATTTCAACTATAAGAAAATATCAGATGATGAAATTCTTTTTGATAATGTTCATAACACTAATGAAAAGGATTTTAATAAAAAAGAAATTATTACTGAAATGATAAAAGGCAATATTTCAGATTTAGTAAAAAATCAATTAAATATTAACAAAAGAGATGACTTACAAGAAAAGGCTTATACAGATAGTGAAAATCATACAAATGTAAATAAAAAAACTAATTGGTTTGCAGAGTATAAAAAACAAACTATAACTGTAACAAAAGAGAAAATTAGAGCTTATTTAAAAAACTATAAAGACTTAGATAAATTAATAAAATATCGTAAGAAAAGAATAATGAGTGGAAAAATTAAACCAGAAAGTAATGAATTGAATCTTGGTGATTTTGAAGATTACGACTTTTTAGAAGATTCCGTAATAGATGAACAAATATTCTTAACATCAACAGATTATAAGATTCAAGAAATGGAATTTTATCAAAAAGAACTAATGATGATTTTAGAATATTTAAAGAAATATATATTTGTTTCATATCAATTTTTGGTACTTAAATATTATTTAAAACTTTCTAATGAAGATTTAAAAATTGCTACAAATATTGAAAAAACAGAATATATAGATAACTCAATAATTGAATACATCTATCAAAAATTATGTGAGGAGGCTAAAAATGGCAGAGATAAAGACAATCTATAATGCCATTAATGAAGATAAGACTATGAAAAGATATGTGGATTTGAGAGATATAAAAATCGAATCTCGTGATGATTTATTAAAAACTTGTCAAGTATTTAGAAATCCTAGGTTTGAAACTTTTAGAATTATATACATGAGAAATAATACAGTCATAAACTACGAATCTATTACATCTAAACTTCCTAATGCTTGTAATATATTTAGAATAAAAACTAAAAGACCATATTTAAAAGATACCACAGGATTTGAAGATATAAATAGAAGAATGTATCGACTTGGAGCTAATGGATATTATTTACAACATAATCATCCATCTGGAAATGCAAAAGCAAGTATAGACGATATGATAATTACAGAAAGATTATCTAAAAATGTTAAGGGATTCAAAGGTCATATTATAGTCGATCATGGAACTTATGCTTGGATTGAACAAGATAATAGAACAGGAAAATTAAAAGCAGAAAATTATATAAAAATTGAGTATTTACCCACATTAAATACACAAGAATTAATTAAAGATAGTCCTTTATTACAAAAAACTATCAATTCAAGAAATGAACTAGCAAGATTAATGTATGATGTAAAACACTCTAATAGTTATTCTTGCTTAGTATTAACATCAGCAACAAATAATATAAGGTTATTTCAAGAAGTACCTAATACATTTATTAATATGAGTTATAAACAAATTGGTGGATATATAAAAAATAGATGTGTAAATACAGGTTCTATAAGAGCATTTTTAGCAACAACAGATAAACCTTTTTTTGAAAGGGCAAAAGAACTTGTTAATTTAGGATATGCTTCAGATTGTATTGCTTATATGATTACAAAAGATAAATCAGAAATAATTGAAGGTGCAGAAAAAGAATTTAAAGACCAAAATATTTTTAAATCATTAAATATTGGAATGAGTAAAAGAAATTTTGAAAATAAAGAAGGTGAAGATTTAAGTATATGAAAAAAATAAATAAAAATATACAACAAGAAATAAGTGAATTAAATCAATTTTTTGAAGATATGGAAAAAAGTTTATTTACAGAATATTCTGAAAAAGATTTTGAGGATATGGAAAAAGATTATACTTTATCGGAAAAAAAGAAAGAGAGGTTTAACTATGGGAGATAGAGCTGTAATTAGTAACAATGCAAAAAACTTAGGTGTTTATCTGCATTGGAATGGCTATCGTGAGTTTGTAGAGTCTGTATTAGCATACTGTGATTTAAAACAATATAGAAGTCCTGATAGTGATGATGAATATGGCTGGGCAAGGCTATGTCAAATTATAGGAAATACTCTAGGTGGAACACTTTCATTAGGTGTTGGTAGATATGAAAGAATGGATACGGACAACTAAGATAACGGAACTTATATTATTCAAGGTTGGGATATTAAAGACCGATTATATAAACATTATGCAGACAACAAAAGAGAATATTCTATCTTTGAAGCATTGAAACAAATTAATGAACGACAACCTAAAGAAGAACAACTAAAAGAAGAAGAAATAGAAATTTATGCAAAAAATTGGGAAGAAAAACATTTAGATAGATTAAAACAAGAAGATAAAATTATCGTGGAAAAGAGAATTAAAGAAATGCAAGATACAAAGATAGATACAATAAAAGAACAAGAAATACCTTATGAGATTTTAGAAAAAATAGGTACAACCTATAAATTTGATAAAGGAGATGATGAGCATAGAAGATAATTTAGAAAATTCAAAAGAGCAATTAATTAGGAATATTGCTTTGTTAAATGATTCCATCAACAAAAATAGCAATGAAATTGATAAAAATAAATTAATTGTTTTATTGATTGAAAAATACAATATCAATCCATTTGCCAATATGAAAGTAAAAGATGTTGCAACTGATTTAGGAATGAACCAAAATAATGCAAATGATTTATTTAGAAGAAAAGATTTTCCAGCAATAACTTTTACTAAACCAAAACAAATTTGTTGGTTATCATATTTGCTTTGGAAAATGGAAAGGAGGATATAAAGTGTGGCTAATAATATAAACTCCGGAAGTGGTTCAATATATTTTAGAAATGATCGTAAAAAATGGATGGCTCGATATTGGGAATATGATGTAATGAAAGATAGAAATGTAAAAAAAACAAAAACATTTGAATCAAAAGAAGATGCTGAAGAATTTTTAAAACAATTAAATTATCGTAGAGAAAATCCAATTTACATTAAAAACAATGGTATTCCTTTATTTGATTTAATGCTTACAAATTTAGATAATAAGAAAAATGCTAATTTAATATCTCAGGCACAATATGATAGAGTTAAAAGAAGTCTTGATGTAATAAAAAAAGCACCATTTTGTTTTAGAAATATTGAAGATATTAAATCGGAAGAAATACAAGCTTTTCTAAATGAAATGTCTAAAACATATAGTAATTCTTCAATCAAAAAGTTTAGTGAGCAATTCGGACAAGCTTTTAAATATGCTTTTAATAAAGGTTATATTAGTAAAAATCCTATGATAGAAGTAATAAGACCTAAGAGCGTAAAAAAAGATAAAGATGTAAGGGCTATGACCGTTGATGAGGAATCAAAATTTATTAATTATTTATTAGAACATAGTGTAAAAGATATTCCTTATAGAAATGCTTTCTTAATGCAATTACTTATGGGATTTCGTATAGGAGAAGTATTAGCTTTAAATAGTGGAGATATTGATTTAGCTCATCATTTAATTAATGTAAATAAAACATTAACAAAACTAGCAGATGGAACAATTGTTATGAGCGATTCACCTAAAACTAAGGCTGGAAATAGAATATTACCAATTCCAAAAGTATTAGAACCTTTTATTATAGAGCAGTTGAAAATTTCAAAGGATATGCCAAACAATGATGAACATTTATTATTTAAACCACCTATTGTGCATTATGCAAGAATAAGTACTTTAAATTGGTCTTTAAATAAAATATTAAATGAATTAGATATTCCACACTTTTCTACACATAGTCTAAGACATACATACGCAACAAGAGCAATAGAAGCAGGAATGAGTCCAGTAGTATTACAAAAATTAATGGGACATACTGATGTATCAGTTACATTAAATGCTTATACTTCTGTATTTGATAAATATAAAAGAAATGAACTTGAAAAAGTAAATGAATATTATATGGAACAAAATTTAATTGATAATTCAAATGCAAATATATTAAGCTTAGATGAGCCATTAAATCTTATTGAAAATATGAATAAAGGAGATAAAGATTTTTATGAAAGATAATTTTTTTATAGAAATAATGGCTGTAACACTTGAAAACACTAATGGTAGCATGTAGGTGCTACTATTAGCTATAAAAAATATTTTTTGGTAGCACCTTTGGTAACAAATCATAAAAAATAATAAAAAATAATAAAAAATAATAAAAAATAAAATAAATTAAGTAAAATTATTTTTAGATAAAATGCTTGATATTAGGGCATTTTATAAAATAATATAAAATATTTTAAAATAAAAAAAAGAGGCTAAAGCCTCTGGAATTGGTTGCGGAGGATGGACTCGAACCATCGACCTTCGGGTTATGAGCCCGACGAGCTGCCAACTGCTCCACCCCGCGATGTAACAATTTCTATTATAAGTCTAAAAAGCTATTTTGTCAATACTTTTAAAGGAATTTAGTAAAATTTGTATGGATTTTTAATTATAATATATTATATGCTTATATTATAAATTTATTACTATTTTTTAATATATTAAAGAAATTTAGTTTAAAAGATAATTAAAGTGAGTGTATTATAGAATTATTAGTTGATGCTATATTGAATTTATTTATGAATATTTCAAAATACAATTGTAAAAAAATTCCAAAAAAACAGTTTAAAAAGTTTTTGAAAATATTGAAGTTTGTGTGGATATATGATATAATATTGTGAAGCTAAAAATAAGTATTTATAGTTAAATCACATAGCAAAATTTAGTAGTATAAATTTTGTTAAGAGTTTATTTTGATTATTAAATTATCATAAGGAAAAAGAAACAGGAGGAAGAAAAAAATGAGTTATTATACAATGATTAATTTTTTAGCAGTTTCAATTTTTATAATTTTACTAATAATGGTTTCTTCAAATGGAAAATTTAATAAAAGAGCTCGGAAAGGTCTTAAATTCGCTTTTTTATTAGGAATACTTGGAATAGCAGGAGAATGGGTAGGATATATATTGCAAATTGAGCTTGTAAACTATAAAAGAATGCAATCAATAGTTATTTTAACAAAAATAGTTAAATTTTGTATAATACCATTAATGCCGTTTTTTATTTCGAATGCAATTTTTGAAATAGAGGGAACATTAGGAAAATGGTATAAGTACATAAAAAATTATTTAATTTTATATGAAATAGTTATTTGGTTAGCATTTTTTATGTATAAGGTTAATGAATATTATTCTATAGTGTATATAGTTTACAATATTAGCTTTGTACTAGTTACTATGTATATGTTTTCAAATGCATTTTATTTTTGTAAATATTACAAAAATAAGGAAGAGATAGAAATAGAACTAGTAACTATAATTATATTTATAGTAATATTTATTTTTCTGCAAATATTAAATCCACAAATAGAGTTTATATGGATTGTAACAGCTTCATCTGATATGTTTATTTATATTTATTATTATGAGCTTATTCAAGGCATAGATGGATTAACAGCTTTGTTAAATCGTAGAAGTTTTAATAATTATAAATCAGACTTGGAGGATGAAAAGTGTACGATTATAATTCTGGATATAAATGACTTTAAAAAAATAAACGATTTGTGTGGACATGTTTGTGGAGACAAAATATTGATAGATGTTTCCCGGCTTATGAAAGAACATTACCAAAAATATGGTAGGGTTTACCGCACAGGTGGAGATGAATTCACGGTAATAATGGAAAGAAAACTTGATGATGTTAAAGAGATTACTGAGAAATTTATAAAAAAAGTCGAAGAAAAAGTAATTATAAAAAATTATATTGAGCAGGATTATATTATGGAAAATATAGAGAAATTGTTAGAAGAATTACCAGAAGTTTTAAGTATTTCGTATGGTATTTCACGGTATGATCCAGCCAGTAAAGAAAAACATGATTTGGAGCAAGTTATAAAAGAAGCAGACAAAGAGATGTATTACTATAAAAGAAAGAAAAAATCAAAATAAACAATGTGAGCAAAAAAGCTATCGTAGTGGATAGTTTTTTTGTGTTTATAAAGAGCTTAAAGAAATTCTTAGAAATGATTATAAGTAATAAGTTTTATTTGAAATTTGTGTGTAATATTAAAAATAAAGATTTATGCACTTGACAAAGATGAGGATAATTAAATATAATGTAGATGTAAAAATAATAAGGAAGGATGATTGTAAGTTGCAAATATATGGAATAGATTTGAAAGTATATTTTTTGCTTTTTATAATATATGCAGTAATAGGCTGGTGTATGGAAGTTATTTGTAAATTAATACAGTATAAGAAATTTGTAGATAGAGGATTTTTAATAGGTCCATATTGCCCAATATATGGTGTAGGTGCTCTTTTAATAACATTTTTCTTAAATAAATATGTGCAAGATCCAGTTGTGTTATTTGTAATGGCTGTTGTTGTGTGTGGAATTTTGGAGTATTTAACAAGTTATTTTATGGAAAAAATTTATCATGCTAGATGGTGGGATTATAGTAGCAAAAAATTTAATATTAATGGAAGGATATGTCTTAGTAATTTAATTGCTTTTGGTATTTTAGGAATGTTTATAATGTATATATCTAATCCATTTTTAATTGGGCAATTAGAAAAGCTACCATCTTTATGGTTGAATATAATATTTTGGAGTGTTTTATCTATTTTTGTTATTGATAATATTGTATCAGGAATTATTAATAATAGCATAAAGACAACGACAAAACAACTTGGTGAAAAAATGGATAATACAGAGGAGATTACTAAAAAGGTTAGAGAGATATTACAAAAGAAATCTGCTTTACATAGAAGATTAATAAATGCATATCCAAAAATTCAGGCTGTTAAATTTAAGATAAAAGAAAAAACTAGGAAAATAAAAGAGCAAATAGAGGAACAAAAAGAAGATATAAAAGACAAAATAGATGAATTTAAGCTAGATAAGAAATAGTAGATAACCAAAAAAGGAACCATCGGTTCCTTTTTTGGCATAGATAATAATTATAACAAGTTTTCTACATTATCTTCGAAAGTTAAAACTTTCAGAAGATCCTGTATACTAAGTAATTCTACGATTTCGAGAATGTGCTCATAATCGAAGTCGTACCGTACTAATAGCTCAGGGAGAGCTGCAAAAATGATTTCATTTTTAATAGTAACGGTTGGTCTGGTTTGGCCAGAAACACAAGATTTTGTTTTTATCCGGACAAAAATTGGAACTAAATCGTTACTTTCTACAGCTACAGATGTTTTGTCAAGGATAATGTCTTTTAATTTATTAATCTCTTTTACAGTACAACTGTAGACATCTCCATCAATAAATTCAACATAGAATTTATTATTCTTTTTTGTTACTGTAATATTATCCATATTACTTCCTCCTTAATACTTTAGTGTGTTTTTTCCCTGTATGAGGAATTATATAAAAACTATAAATATATTATAACAATATTTACATAAAAAGTCAACAATTATTATTGCACTTTTTTGGTATATTTATTAATAATATAATCCTTGATATAGATTTTGTTCTGCCATTAATTTATCAAATCCATTTAAAATCCATTTTTTATGCAAGTTCCAATCAGGAGCAATTAGTAAATCTTTAGGAGCATCACCAGAAATACGGTGAATAATTATTTCTGGAGAAATGTGGGTAATAATGTATGATAAATTTTTTAAATAAAAGTCTAGGCTGATAGGTGTGTATTTACCAGAATAATACCAATCTGCTAAAGTAGTATTTTTTATAACATATGTAGAATGAATTTTTAGCCCTTGAATATTATGGTTATTTAAAAATGTAACTGTATTTTGTATATCATTTTCAGTTTCATTAGGTAATCCTACCATAATGTGTGCAATACAATCTATATCATATTTATTTAAAATTGAAACGGCATTTGTAAAATCTTTAGATGTATATCCACGACAAATTAAGTTTCCTGTATCATCATTTGAAGTTTGTAAACCAAGTTCAACACATACATAATAGTTATTACTATAACTTTTTATTAATTTTGTAATATCTTCATTTATGCAGTCTGGACGTGTGGCTATAGAAAGTCCAACAATTCTATTATCAATTAAAGCAGAATCATATTTGGCTTTTAGGTTAGGAATAGTATCGTAAGTATTTGTGAAATTTTGAAAATATGCGATAAATTTATTTGCACGATTGGCTTTGTAACTTGAAAAATAGTTTAAGACTTGTGATTTTATGGATTCTGTACTGCTTGGTATGTGATTGCATGAAATATGTTCGCCAGATCCTCGTTCACTACAAAAAATGCATCCAGATGTTCCTTTTGTTCCATCACGGTTTGGACATGTAAAGTTGCCATCTATGCATATTTTTAAAGTTCTTTCTCCAAATTTGTTTTTTAGATAGTTGTTTAAATGTCTATATCTTTCTGATTGTTGTAAAGAGTTCATTTTATATCTTTCCTTTCAATTTTGTATTATATAAAATAAGTATTAAAATGTCAAAATTTCATAAAATACTTGCAAATAAAATATAATTAATATATAATGGAGAAAATCCTAGAGATATAATTATATTTCTAGTTGCCTTTATTTAGAAAAGAGGTAGTATTATGAAAAAATTTTTATCAAATTACAAGTCAACAATAATACTTTTAGCTGCAATAATTGTTGGCGCGATCATTGGAATTATATTTCAAGAAAAAGCAGCAGTTTTAAAACCCTTAGGAGACCTATTTTTAAATCTATTACTGGTCATAATAGTCCCTTTAATCTTTTTAACAATTACAACATCAATAACAAAAATGAAAACGCCAAAAAGGCTAGGAAAAATCATGGTAACAATAATAGGAACATTTGTTGTTACATCAATAATAGCTGTATTTGTGGGATTTGCAAGTACATATTTTGTTAAATTAGTAAATCCAGAAGATGGTGAAAAAATAAAACAAGCATTAGAACAAGATGTAGGAAATGATGAAACAAGTGAAGAAGAAAAAGAAGATGAACCTACAATTGCTGAAAGAACAGTTAATTTATTAACAGTAAATGATTTTTCTAAATTGCTTTCAAAAGATAATATAATAGCAGTGTTAGTTTTTTCAATTTTATTTGGTGTTGCTATAAATATGGCTGGAGAAAAGGGAAAACAAGTAAAAGAATTTGTGCAATCTGCAAATGAGGTTGTTGCTAATATAGTAAAAATTATAATGTATTATGCTCCTATAGGTTTGGGATGCTATTTTGCAGCATTTGTAGGAAGCTTTGGAGCTTCTATTGCAGTTGGATATTTAAAAACATTTGTAGTATATACAATAGTTGCAATTGCTTTTTATTTTGTAATGTATACAATATATGCATGGGTAGCAGGTGGAACAAAGGGAATAAGAGCGTTTTGGAAAAATGCATTACCATCAACATTAACAGCATTGGCTACATGTTCTAGTGCTGCATCAATTCCAGTAAATATTGAATGTAGTAAAAAAATGGGAGTGCCAGAAGATATAGCAGAGACAACAATACCTTTAGGAACGAGCTTTCATAAAGATGGTTCTATTATAGGTTCAGTATTTAAAATAATGTTTCTAGTTTGTTTATTTGGAACAAGTCTAGCTACAACTGGGGATGTAATGGGAGTTTTAGGTATTGCATTATTGGCTAATTTGTTGGTTACAGCTGTTCCAATTGGTGGTGGAACAATTTCTGAAATGTTAATTATAACAATGATGGGTTATCCAGTGGCAGCTTTACCTATTTTAACGATGATTGCTACAATAATTGATGCACCGGCAACGGCATTAAATGTTGTTGGAGATACAGTTTCTTCAATGATGGTGGCAAGAGTTGTTGATGGTAAAGATTGGATGAATAAGAGTGTTGAAGAATAAAAAAGGGTAAAAAAAGATATGATTATAGCTGAAATATCCAATTTTGGGTTTTGGCAGTAATCATATCTTTTTGTTCGTGGTGTTAAAATCCTATAATTTCTTGATATGCTTCTATAGCAAAGTGGTCTGTCATACCGGATATGTAATATAAAATGCAGTGATAAAAGTCTTTTTCATTGTTTGAAGAAAATAATATAGTATTTTTGCAAAAAGTTCTATCACCAAAATCATAGAATAGATTTATAAATCCTTTAAAGCTATTTCCAAGTTTTGGGTAAACATGGCAAAGTTTGTTTAAACTTGTTTGTAAGTCATTTGAATAATATGATTTTAGTATGTTATATATTTCGTTTAGAACAACTTCAAAATATCTAATAGAAGGTTGAATTCTATCACAGAAATATATATTTTTATAATTAAAGGCTTTTAATTCGTTTAACAAGTTAAGATATTTATCTGAAAAACATAAACCTTTTTCAAAAGAAGAATTTGTACATAAATCGTACACTAATTCGTTTATTACATTAGTATTGTTTATGTTTTCAAAATTATTTAAGTTAAGCAATTTATGTAATTCATTAGAACAATTGTCTAAGATTCCAAGTGTTACGCTATCTTCAATGTCACGGCAAACATAAGAAATTTTATCAGAAATTTTTACAACACAGCCTTCCCATGTATATGGTGCGAATTGATTTGGTTTTGTATAATCTTTTAAATCAATAAAGTCGTTTCTAGGTCTAACAGAGTTTTCATCAATTTCACCACAATGTGAAATAATACCGTCTCTTACTCCATAAGTTAGATTGAGATTTTGCTTACAACTTTCAGAGTCTTCTAATAATTCTATATAATCTACAAAATCTAGTCCATTTTTTTCATGCCAAAAACTAATACCCAAATCACGCATAGAAATAGAAGATAAAATTTTTTCACCAGCATGACCAAAAGGACTATGGCCTAAATCGTGTGCAACGGCAATTGCGTGTGTTAAATTAGTATTTAGACCTAGATATTGTGCGATTGTATGACTAATGGAATCAACCAATGTAACATGTTCGATTCTTGTGCAAATATGGTCATTGTCTGGAGAAAAAAATACTTGGGTTTTATGTTTTAGACGTCTATAAGCTGTAGAGTGGATTATACGTGTATAATCACGTTCAAAAATGTCTCTTAAATCAGTTTCTCTTTGGTATAGAGGTTTAGTTCTTGAGATTATATTTTCCCAATTTGGATTATTGGGATTAGCTGAATAGTTGGAAAATTTTTTTGTTGAATTCATAATATCAATCCTTTCAATTAAATTGTGTAAAATAATTGTGTTCTGTTTTTTTTTGTAGTATAATTTTTTTAGTGAAATAATTATACTACAATTATAATTAGAAAGATAGTGAACGATATAAAATTTTTTTAATTTATATGTACGAAAGGAGAAAATGTGATGGGAAAGTTATTTGTAATAGAGGGAACTGATTCAAGTGGAAAACAAACTCAATTGGAAAAATTAAAAAATAGATTTGAAAAAGAGAATATCAAATATAAAAGTGTTAGTTTTCCAAATTATGAAAGCAATAGTTCTGAACTTGTGAAAATATATTTGAAAGGTGAATTAGGAGATGATCCAAAAAAAATAAGTCCATATATTGCTTCAACTTTTTATGCAGCAGATAGATATATAACTTTTAGAAGAGAGTATCAAGAATATTATAATAATGGAGGCATTATATTGGCAGATAGATATACTACTTCAAATATGGTACATCAAGCTGGGAAAATAAGAGATGCAGAAGAAAGAAAAAAATTTTTGGATTGGTTATGGGATTTTGAATTTAATTTGTATGGTTTACCTGTGCCAACTCAAGTATTCTTTTTGAATATGCCAACAGAATATGCGGTTAAATTAATGAAAAATAGGAAAAATAAAATTACACATGAAGATAAGAAGGATATTCATGAAAAAAGTACAGAGCATTTAAGAGATGCATATAATGAGGCCATAAAGTTATCAAAAAAATATAATTGGTATGAAATACAGTGTGTAAGAAATTGTGAAATTCGTACTATTGAAGATATTCATGAAGAAATATTTGCAGAAATTGAAAAAATTTTAAATGAAAAAGAGGTAATGTAAAATGTTTAATTTAGTAAAAGATAATTTTGATGAAAATTCAGATGATATATTAGATTCTATAAATAAAATGATACAAAATAGTAAAAATGAGAAAAACGAAGAAAAAATTAATAAAAACGAGGAAAAAGAAGAAAATTAGAAAAATATAACAAAACTAAAAAATTTAAGTCAAAAATAAAACAAAATAAAATTTGGAATAAATTTTAAAAAATGTTATACTATTAATCGATGGTGCATTATTCTAGTCATGCAATGTTTTATGAGGGTGGGGCTAAAAATCCACTAAAGGGCACATCGTTGAAGTTTCTTGTATTTGCGCGAAATGCCAGTTTTGTGTGAGTATAGGGAGTAAAGAATTTAGGGTATTATGTAACGGCATACATAAGACTCCCTATTTTCGCGGAGGCTTAAATAGATATTTAAGTATAACCTATGGTGAGTGCCAAGACACAAAATACATAGAGTAGCCTGTCTCGAGTGAATATGTGGGGATTACGTTTATAATGATATTTGTATTTTGGCCAAATATAAATAATCGGTGCTATGAAACCATATTTGCAAAAAAGACTAGTAAAACAAGTTTGTATGTTAAGGAAAACTTCTAGAATGTTTGCTATCACTAGCATGGAAGTCTAGGGATTAAGGTACAGATTTAAGTGGCGATCTGGTGTCTATTAAAATTAATAGATGCATCCCTTAAACGGAAACGGCTAAGACAGTAATGTCAAGCGGGAGGTAGAGAAATTCAACCAGACCTAAACTGTAAAATTTACTTAGACTTTTACCATCTAAATCATATTAATAAATAAAAAGAATCAGAAGGAGAAAAACAAATAATGGAAAAAAGTAAAAAAGAAGAACACTCGGAAAATTCAACATTAAAATGGTTTATTCAAGTCTTTACAATGACATTTATATTGTCAATCATATTTTCTTATATATCAACAAATGGAGTATCAAATCTAAGTTTAATACCAGCGTGTTTAATACTAGTATTAGTGATAGCAACAGGTATTTTATTCGATATAATTGGTGTAGCAGTTACTGTGGCTAATGAAGAAGAATTTCATGCAAAAGCAACCAAAAAAGTCAAAGGATCAAAAAGTTCAATAAAATTAATAAAAAATGCATCAAAAGTGGCCAATATATGTGCAGATGTTATTGGTGATATTTGTGGTGTTTTAAGTGGAGCGATAAGTGCATTAATAGCCGTAAAAATAACAAATCAATTTGGATGGAATTTTAACTTGCAATTTTTATTAAGTGCTTTAGTTTCAGCATTAACAGTAGGAGGAAAGGCAATAGGAAAAGATCTGGCAAATAAAAAATCGACTCAAATAGTACATACAGTTGGAAAGATAATGTCAAAGTAACTGATGGTTTTGAAAAAGACTAAAAAAAATTATATTTTTCGAATGATTTTTAAAAGGTTAAAAAAATATTATATTTTTAGAATATATTTGGAAATGTATTAGTGATAGAAAGGAGTGTTTTTATGAAAGCACTTATAACAGGAGCGTCATCAGGTATAGGAAGAGATATAGCAAAAGTTTTAGATAAAAAAGGTTATGAGTTGGTTTTAGTTGCGCGAGATGAGGAAAAATTAAAAGAAGTGGCTAAAAGTTTAAAAAATGCAGAAATTATTTCAATAGATTTGTCAACTGAAGAAAATTGTAGGAATTTGTATGAGCAAGTATCTAATATAGATTTGCTAGTAAATAATGCAGGTTTTGGTGATTGTGGTGATTTTACAAAAACTAGTTTAGAAAAAGAACTGGCAATGATAAAAACAAATGTAATTGCTTATCATATTTTGACAAAATTGTATTTGATAGATTTTAAAAAGAAAAATCGTGGAAAAATTTTGAATGTTGCTTCTATTGCTGGTTTTATGCCTGGTCCACTTATGAGTACATATTATGCGACAAAATCTTATGTTGTAAGATTAAGTGAAAGTATAAGAGAAGAACTAAAGCAAGAAAAGTCAAATGTGAAAATTTCAATTCTTTGTCCAGGTCCTGTAGATACCAATTTTAATAAAGTTGCAAATGTTAAATTTCATTTAAGGGAAGCTAATAGTATGAAAGTAGCGGAATATGCAATACATAAATTAGAGAATGGTAAATTTTATATTGTACCTGGATTTGATATAAAATTAGCTAGATTTTTTGCTAAAATTACTCCTAATAATGTATTATCTAAAATAACATATAGAATTCAAAAGAGGAAAATACAATAAAAAGGTTGTTATAAACAGTTGAAATATTTAACAAATTGTTTATAATGACTTTTTTTAATTAAAATAAAAAAAGTATTGACAAATACAAACAAAAGTTCTATAATTACAACAGGTGATAATAATGGAAAGGCAAATTTTGCATGTGGATGTAAATAATGCGTTTTTGAGTTGGACTGCTGTTGAGATGCTAAAAAAAGGTAGCACAATAGACATAAGGGAGATACCGTCGATTATTGGAGGAGATGAAAGTAAGCGTTCGGGAATAGTGTTAGCTAAGAGCCCAAAGGCAAAAGAATTTGGAATAAAAACAGCAGAAACGATTTATCAGGCAAGAATGAAATGTCCAAATATAAAAATATATCAATCAGATTTTAGAGTATATCAAAAATATTCAAATATGTTATATAATTTATTGTTAGAGTATACTGATAGAATTGAAAGATTTAGTATAGATGAATGTTTTTTAGATATGACAAATTATTTAATGAAAAGGTCTTTAATGGAAGTAGCACAAGAAATACATGTAAGAGTAAAGAATGAATTAGGTTTTACGGTAAATATAGGTGTGGCAAATAACAAATTACTTGCAAAAATGGCTTCAGATTTTGCAAAACCAGATAAAATACACACTTTATATATAAATGAAATAAAACAAAAAATGTGGCCATTGTCAGTATCAGAGTTATTTATGCTTGGTAGAAGGACAGTACCTAAGTTACAAAACATGCAAATAAGAACAATAGGAGATTTAGCAAATACTAATAAAGAAGTGATGGTTAAAAAATTTGGAAAACATGGTTTGCAAATGTGGGAATATGCAAATGGGATAGATGAGAGTGAAGTGAGGTATTTACCAGAAAAACCAAAAGGAATAGGTAATTCTATTACATTACCTGAAAATGTTACAGAGATAGAAAAATTGGAAGAAATATTATTATCATTATCAGAACATGTAACATATAGACTGAGAAAATACAAAATGAAAGCAAAAGTTGTAAATATACAATTAAGAACAAAAGATTTTATAGATTCAAGTCACCAAGAAAAATTAGAATATCCTACAGCAAGCACAAAAGAAATTTATAAAAAAGCAAAAAATTTATTAATTAGTATGTATAAGCCATATACACCTATTAGACTTATAGGTTTAAGGGTAGAAGGTTTAGAAGAAAATGAAATGCAACAAACAACATTATTTGAACCTTGGGATAATGAAAAGCAAGAAAAATTAGATAAGGTAGTTGATGAATTAAAAATTAAATATGGATATAATTTTATTACAAGGGCTGGAAGATTGGATGTAAAAGATTTAAAATTTAAAGGAAAAGAATAAAAAGTATGAATTATTTCTATGTATAAAGTATATAGTATAAGTAATACTTAGAATGATGAATTTATAGGCAAAATAGACATTATGTCGAATTACCATAAAAAGTGTCAATGAAAAAAGGAAAAAAATTCCAAAAAACACTTGAAAAATTTCGTTAATAGGTTTATTATTAGAAAAACATTGAGATTATATAAAAAGCTATAGGAAATGAGGGGGTATTCGAATGAAAACATTTTATGGAGGCAAATTTATTGCTAAATCGAAACTAGAGAAAGAAGGGATATTTTATCCAATCAAATTAGAATACTATAAGAGTATCGAGACAAAAGAAAATAGACCAAGTGATAATTATGCAAGATTTGGTATAAGTGTAGTAAAAACGGAGTATATACCAGACAACATAAAAATTGTATCAAGAGAAGTAAAAGACATAAGTGCAGATGAAAGAAAAATTGAAAATTTGTTATCAATACTTAAAGAAATGGAAGTAACTCCGATTGCACTTGAGGAAATAATAAAAGACTTACAACCAGAATATCTTAGATAATATAAGAAATAAGTTACAGTAAAATGTTAAAAACAGAGAACTGTAACTAATTTTAACTTAAATATCACAAAAAAACTTGCAAAATCCCTAAATATAGTCTAAAATACTGTAAGAGAAAATTAGGTAGTGAATATTTGTTATCTAGGAAGGAATGAATAAAAATGGCAGATAAATTAATTATAGTTGAATCTCCAGCAAAAGCAAATACAATAAAAAAATTCTTAGGTGGGAGCACTAAAGTAGTGGCTTCAATGGGACATATTAGAGATTTACCAAAATCCAAAATGGGTATAGATATAGAACATGACTTTGAACCACAATATATAAATATTAGAGGGAAGGGAGATTTAATAAAATCTTTAAGAAAAGATGCTAAACAAGCAAAAACAGTATATTTGGCTACTGACCCTGACCGTGAAGGAGAAGCAATAGCTTGGCATTTAGCAACAATATTAAATGAGGATACAGAAAATATAACAAGAGTTACTTTTAATGAGATTACTAAAACTGCAGTACAGAAAGCTATTAAAGAGCCAAGAAATATAGATATAAATTTAGTTGATGCACAACAAGCAAGGAGAGTATTAGATAGAATTGTTGGATATAAAATAAGTCCAGTTTTATGGAAAAAAGTAAAAAGAGGACTTTCAGCAGGTAGAGTGCAATCAGTAGCAGTAAAATTAATTGTTGATAGAGAAGAAGAAATAGAGAATTTTATACCAGAAGAGTATTGGAATATATATGTTGATTTAAAAGATGAAAAAACAAATAAAATATTTCAAGCAAGATATTTCGGAAAAAATGGTAAAAAGCAAGAAATACATTCAAATGATGAAACACAAGAAATATTAAAAAATGTTAAAAATGCTAAATATGTAGTAACAGAAGTGAAAAAAGGCGAAAGAAAAAGAACACCAGCACCACCATTTACTACAAGTACGATGCAACAAGAAGCTTCAAGAAAATTAGGATTTACATTAAAGAAAACAATGTCTGTAGCACAAGGATTATATGAAGGAGTAAAAGTTTCTGGAAAAGGTTCAATTGGTTTAATAACATATATGAGAACAGATTCTACAAGAATTTCAGAAGAAGCAAGAGCAGCGGCAAAAGAGCAAATAATAGGCAGATATGGAGAACAATACTATGAAAATCGTTATTATAAAACAGGAAAAGATGCTCAAGATGCTCATGAAGGTATAAGACCAACATATATAAATATTGAACCTGATAGTATAAAAGGAGATTTAACACCAGATCAATATAAATTATATAGATTAATATATAATCGTTTTATGGCAAGCCAAATGAAGCCAGCTATTTATGATACAATGGCAGTTAATATAAAGGCAAATGAATATGATTTTAAGGCAAATGGACAAAACTTACGATTTAAAGGATTTATGACATTATATGTAGAAGGAACAGATGGTAAAGAGGAACAAGAAGAAGGAATGCTACCAGAATTAGTAGAAAAACAGAAAGTAAAATTAGAAAAAATAAATCCAAAACAAAGTTTTACAGAACCACCACCAAGATATACAGAAGCAAGTTTAGTTAAAGTTTTAGAGGAAAAGGGAATAGGAAGGCCTAGTACGTATTCTCCTACAATTACAACAATATTAGAAAGAAGATATATTGAAAAAATACAGAAACAATTGCAACCAACAGAATTGGGAAAAATAGTAAATAAACTTTTAATTGAAAACTTTTCAGATGTTATAAATGTAGAATTTACTGCTAGAATTGAAAATGAATTTGATGAGATAGCAGAAGGAAAAGAAGAATGGAAAAAAATGATACGAGAGTTTTATGGGCCATTTGAAGAAGAAGTAGAAAAGGTAGAAAAAGAGCTAGAACATGTAAAATTGGTTGATGAAGTATCTGATGTTAAATGTGAAAAATGTGGAAGAATGATGGTTTATAAATATGGAAAATATGGAAAATTTTTAGCTTGTCCAGGATTTCCAGAATGTAGAAATATACAACCAATAGTAGAAACAATAGATGTACCTTGTCCAAAATGTGGAGCAAAAGTACAAGTAAGAAAAACAAGAAGAAGAAAAAATTATTATATATGTGAAAATAATCCCAAATCATGTGATTATATTTCATGGAATAAACCTAAGGTTGGTGAAAAGTGGAATCCACAAGATGCAGCAGATGTAAAAGATGCAACTAAAAAAGCAAAAAAGACTACTAAGAAAACAACTAAAAAGACAAAAACAACTAAAACAACACAGAAAACTAAAAATTCTAAGACATCTGAGTAATTTTAGATTTTTGATAGTAAAAAACAAAAATAGAAGTCATAAAAATATTTATTTTGAATATAGTTAAATATAGATAAAGAAATAAATTCAATATATTATTACACTACAATAATATTATTTATATCAATTTGTTTTATAGCATTTAATTACATGTAATATAAGAAAAAACATTTATATATACCTTGACAATATGTGAAAAATTTGTTATTATTATATTCGTATTAGGAAAAGGTATATATGCGGGAATAGCTCAGTTGATAGAGCGCTGCCTTGCCAAGGCAGAGGTCGCGGGTTTGAGCCCCGTTTCCCGCTCCATGTAAATATATACTGTTTTAATAATTTATTATATTATGGCGATATAGCCAAGCGGTAAGGCACGAGTCTGCAAAACTCTGATCCCCGGTTCGATTCCGGGTGTCGCCTCCAATAAATAATCGATAAAACGTTGGTATATTAATGTCTTATCGATTTTTTTACACTTAATTTGAACTGTTGGGAGTTTCCTAACAGTTCAAATTTTATCTAATTTTTGTTCTTTAAAAATATTTTTATATGGTAACTTATAAATGTTTTTTTAATGCTTTTATCCTAAAAATAGAAATATAGTAAAATTATTGGTAAAATTTTACGATGTTCGCTTGAATTTTACCAATAAATGTTATATGATATCAAACATAGGAAATGAGATAGTAGATTTGTGTTGCCACTTCAATTTGGATAGTTTTACTATCAGAAAGTGAGGTGGTGTTTATGAGTTTTTTATTATTTTTAGTAATAGCATTAATGGTTTCAATAACTATAAACGTAACCTTATTAGTGACAATACATAGTCAATATGTAAATTCAATTATAAATAAGGAATAAAAATAACAACACATTCTACTTTTTGACCGAAGGGAATGTGTTGTTATTACTATATACAGTGGTAACCATATTATCTAGGTTTTCTCATTTTCTGTCTATATTATACACCCTAAGTAAAATATTTGTCAATGAATTTTTACACTATTAGATTTGTAAGAAGTTTGCTTTATTTATGTAAATATGATATAATTATAATTGATAACTGTTAATGTACTAATTTAGTTTGAGTCCTACCTCAATAAAAGTAGGAGAAAGGAATTTATGAATTTTGATTTTGAAGGTATTGAGGAATTAAAAAGAGAGGCTATTGCTTTCAGAAAAAATTATCCAGTTAAAATTAAGGGAGAAGAAGGTCAGGGATGGTCACCAGATCAAGAATTTCTTAAAAAATGGCAGCACTGTTATGCAGTGAATAATGGGGTGCTGGCTTATGTAGAAGGAGATACTGTATATGTTATCCCAGACATGTCTAATGTAAAAGATGTAGTAAAGTATACTGATGATATGGAAAAATTTCAAAAATTGAATTCTACTGCGGAGAATAGATTTTTTGTACCATTATCAAATGGTGAGAGAATTGAGAATGATGCTCTGCAAGAACATTGGGAATTCTTGAAAGCAGTTAGACATGAATACCTTAAAAGATAGTTCATGAATAAAACTAGAAAATGAGTCATTTTTTAATGACTCATTTTCTAGTTTACTTTGTTGTTTTATTGTAGTTCTTTAAAAAATACATATTCATTACCAGAAGTATTATTTCTAGTTTGGTATAAATATCCATTGTAGATGTCTTTGTTTTGAGTATTTAAGTCAACATCTATGTTAGAATGATAAACAAATGAATCATCGTCATAATTTTTAATATGAATATCGAAAGTTAGGTTATATCCAATTTGTGATAAATTAACATTTGCTTGTTGAAGAAGTTTACCATTTAAAACAACAGAATTTATATTATCATGTATTGAATAATTTTTAACAATTCCAGAATTTATATATCCTAAAGAGATAGGGTTAGAGCAATCTGTATAAAAAGTAGGAGTTGAGTAGTCAGATGTTTCATTTTGCTCATTAGTATTGACAATATTGAAATCAACACGAGAGTTATTAGCAGAAGTTATATTGTCAAATTTTCCAAAATTGTTTAAATTTTTGTAATTTAAAACTTGTGAACCTAAATCACTGTTAGGAGTGATTTTAATGTTATCTATCCATAATTCTTTGACTGTATTTTGAGTTGTTAAATCAGAAATAGAAGAAGTATTGTCAATATAAATAGCTATGTCTGTATATTGACAAATGTTTAAATCTTCTAAAGAATTATCAGAACGATTATTTATTGCATTTGCACTACTATAAATTAATATTTTGTTTACTTTGAATACAGAAAGTTGGTTTTGTTCAGAAATTTTTAAGGATTGGTTTACAAATTCGTTTCTGCAATAGCTTGCATAAAATATATAAGAATATGCTAGTATACAAAGCAATAAAATAATTATTAATAGTAATAACATAAGTTTAGGATGCTTTACTTTAAATTTAAAATTCATTTGTGTTTTCCTCCGAGCTTTAAATTTTTATTTTTCTAAGCGTTTATATAACATTTCCATGTAATTATATACTTTTTCATGCCAATTTTCATCACTTGCATAACGTATATTGACATTTGCAATAGTTGGACCGTTATAATATGTAGCTAAGGCTTTTTCATTGTCATAAATTTTTGTACCAACAGGATTAATGTAGTATTTAACCATTACTTTAGCAACTAATTCGATTCCATCTTTATAATCGGTAAATTCATAAGATGATTCATAAGGTGTGGCATCATAAGAACCGTATCCAAATAGATTTTTTTTGTCATTAGCAATTTGGGATGTTCCCCAAGCACTTTCGTGTATTCCTAGAGCTGCTAAGAAAATGCCATTTATCTTGTATTTTTTGTCTATATTATAAAAAGTTTCATAGTTGTTTTCAAATATTTTATTTTTGTCATTTGGAAGGCCTGTAAATATTTTTTTATAATCTGCTAATGTTAGTCCAGATGATTGATTTAGAGGCATATCTTTATCTAATTTTACAATAATTTTTGTAATACGATTTTTTTCTGGCATACTAGGTGTTGCTGCTGCAGATGTTAGATTTTTTGTTGATAAGTATCCTTCAATTCCATCATAAGAAACTTTACACCAATCTTCACTTGGCAAATCTAAAAGTGTTACATCGTAATATGTTTTTATTTCTGCAAGTTCTTTTGATGTGTCTGATGTTTCTTCACGTAAAATACTATCTTTTGTTAAATATAAAGTATCTTTTAAGTGTGCTTTTATTTTTGCTAAAAATTCAGAAGTTCCAACATCAACTATTTGTGGGATAAAATCTTGAGTTTTTTCTTCTTGTAAAATAGTTTCTTCTGTTAATTCACCATTATCATAAGAACGTACATAAGTTACATTCTTTTTTCCATTTGTTCCAGTTTGTAAGACTACTTCTTCACCTTTTGGTAGTAAATTTCTTTCTGTATATAATGTTTCAAATGGAATGTCTTTTTCTTCTACAACTTGTTGTTTTACTGTTTCTAATGCTGCGTTTGAAGTTATAATATTATGAGCATTTAGTCTATGTCTATTTATTTCTATTGAAACACTTGATTTTCCTATTTCAGATAAAGGTGAGTATAATTCTATTGATGGATCTTTTGCTGATATAGAATTTGAACCTAGTAAAGCCATTACTACAGCAATTAATAGAAGGATAAATATAAGTGTAATTCTTAAAGTTTTGCTATGAGGGCTATTAGAATTACTAGCCTTTTTTACATTTTTTTTATTATATGTATTGCTATTTGAAGATGTAATTTTAGATGCTTTTTTTGCATTTTGGTTTTCGTATTGTAAACGTGTTTGTTGTAATTCTCTAAAAACATCTGTTAATTGTCGATTGTCTGTATCAAAATAACCATTTTTATTTGGCATAATTTATTTCATTCCCTTCAATTATTATTAAATAGGATTTGTTGATAAATTAATAAATATTGCTAAAATAATAAATGATAAAAATTTTCAAAAATCCCCATAATTCTACAATACATATTATATAATATTAATAAAAACTTGTCTATATATTTTTGGAAAAAATCGCTTGCAAATTTTGTAAAATAGTATATAATATAAGGGAAAATATAAGAAAGAGGGTGAAATATTGAAAATTAATAAATTAGAGGCTTTACAGGAAAATATACAATACAAATTTAAAAATATAGAATTACTAAAAACAGCATTGACACATACATCTTATGCGTACGATCATGATATACAAAGTAATGAAAAATTGGAGTTTTTAGGTGATAGTATTTTAGAGTTTGTATCAAGTGAGTATATTTATAAGAATTATCCTAAGTTGAAAGAAGGAGAAATGACTAAAGTTAGAGCAACAGTTGTGTGTGAATCAAGTTTATATAAGGTAGCAAAACTACATGATTTTAGTGATTTCTTATATATAGGAAAATCAGAACAACAATCAAAAGGAAATCAAAAACCAGCTATATTGGCAGATAGTGTGGAAGCAGTGATTGCTGCAATGTACTTAGATGGAGGTTTAGAGCCAGTATCAAAATTTATTATAGAAAACTTGAAATGTGAAATTGCAGTAGCGACACAACATGTAGGTGAAAAAGATTATAAGACAATGTTACAGGAAAAATTACAAGTACATGGAAAAGTAAAAATAACTTATAAAATAGTAAAAGAAACTGGACCAGATCATAATAAAAATTTTGAAGCAGAGGTAGAGTTAAACGGAGAAGAACTTGCAAGAGGAAAAGGAAAAAGTAAAAAGTTAGCGGAAATGGAAGCGGCAAAAAAAGCATTAGAAAATTTGTGAATTAAATGGTAAAGAAAAAGGTTTAAGATTTTTTAGCAAATGATGAGTTGTTAAATTAATAATTATTAGATAAAAATTCGAGGAGGTGTCTATGAAAAAGAAATACGTTATTCCAGTATTTGTGCCACATTTAGGATGTCCAAATGATTGCGTATTTTGTAATCAGAAATCAATAAGTGGTCAAAAAAAGAATATAACAAAAGAAGATGCCAAAAAGATTATTGATGAATTTTTAGAGGAAATAAAAGACCGAGAAGGAGAAAAAGAAATAGCATTTTTTGGAGGAAGTTTTACAGCAATAGAAGAAAGTAAGCAAGAAGAATTATTAAAACTTGCTTATGAGTATGTGAAAGAGGGAAAAGTAGGAAGTATAAGAATTTCGACAAGACCAGATTATATTAATAAAGAGATTTTAAAAAGATTAAAAAAATATAATGTAAAAACTATAGAGTTAGGTGTACAATCATCAAATAATTATATTTTACAAAAAGCAGGTAGAGGACATACATTTGAAGATGTAAAAAAAGCATCAAAATTAATAAGAAGAAAAGGATTTGTATTAGGACATCAAATGATGATAGGATTGCCAGAAAGTACTAGACAAGATGAGATAAAAACAGCAAAAGATTTGATAAAATTAAAACCAAAAATGGTAAGGATTTATCCTGTATTAGTTTTAAAAGGAACAAAACTGGAAAAAGATTATCAAGATGAAAAGTATAAGGCATTAACAGTTGTACAAGCTGTGGAAATTTCTAAAGAGTTAGTAAGGATGTTTGATGATAAAGATATTGATATTATAAGAGTAGGGTTACAAAATACAGATGAAATAACAGATCCAAAAAGTAAAGAAAGTCAAGTAGTAGCAGGTCCGTATCATCCAGCATTTAGGCAATTAGTAGAAACTGCAATGTGGTATGATGCAATTGTTAGTAAAATAAAGAAATTAAATACAAAAGTAAAGGAAGTAGAAATTACAGTAAATCCAATTGATGTAAATAGTGTAATTGGGCATAAAAAAGAAAATGTGAAAAAATTAAAAGATACTTATGATGTGGATTTAGTTGTTAAACAAGATAAAAAAATAAAACAAGGAAAATCTAAAGTTGAAATTATAAAAGTATATAAAGACTTTTTAGAAGAACAGTGATGTTTTCGTGGGACGGGCAAAAAATACCTTTGTAAAAGTGTTTTTTGTCCGTCCCTTGAAAACATTTTGCATAAAATTACCAAGAGAGGAAATAATAAAAATGGTGATTTTATGAAAAAAGAAGAAAAAATTAAAGAACTAATTAAAGAGGGGTTTGGAACATTATTAGGAGCAATAATAATGGCAATAGGGACTTCTCTGTTTTTATTACCAAATCAATTGTCATCAGGAGGATTTGCTGGAGTAGCAACGATATTGTATTATCTATTAAAAATACCAATGGGAACTACAATACTTGCATGTAATATACCAATATTTTTATTAGCAGGACATAGACTTGGAAAAAGTTTTTTTGTGAAATCATTATTAGGAACAATAAGTTTTTCAATTTTTATAGATTTGTTTGATAAATTGACTCCTTTAACTACAGATAGATTTTTAGCTTGTATATATGGTGGAATAATAATAGGCTTAGGAACAGCGGTGATACTAAAAAGTAATAGTTCAACAGGAGGTTCAGATTTAATAAGTTTTATAGCAAGAAGTTATAGACCAAATTTGAGAATGAGTAATATAATAATTATTATTGATACAGTTATAGTAGCATTAAATGTTATTTTTTTTAAAGAAGTTGAAATAGGGTTATATTCTGCTATAAGTATATATTTGATGGGAAAAATTATAGATATAGTGTTTGAGGGAATTTATTTTACGAAATTATTGATTATAGTTTCTGGAAAAAACGAACAGATAGCAGAGGAGATTGGAAATAAGATAAAAAGAGGAACTACAGGACTTTTTGGAAAAGGTATGTATACTGGTGAAAATAAGCTTATTTTAATATGTGCAGCGTCCAGAGGAGATGTTGCTAAAGTTAAAGATATTGCTGTGAGTATTGATAATAAAAGTTTTATTATTATTGCAAATGCAAGAGAAGTTTTGGGAAAAGGTTTTAAATGAAATATGTGATTTTGAAAAATTATAGATTGAAGTTTTGATATATCTATAGTATAATTTAGAGGAAGAATATAATTAATAGAGAGGAATGTAGGCAAAAATGAATGAACAAGAATATGTATTAAAGAATCCAGAATGTTTTAGTTTAAAAGATATATTTACTTGCGGTCAGTGTTTTAGATGGCAATGTGATGAGGAAAATGAATATATAGGTGTAGTGGGTGAAAATGTAATAAAAATAAAAAAGGATGGAAATGATTATGTTTTAAAATCAAAAGGTAAAGAAGATTTAAAAGAATTAACAATAAATTATTTTGATTTAGAAAGAGATTATAAAAAAATTCAAAATACGTTATCAAAAATAGATGAGAATATGGAAAAAAGCATAAAATATGGTCAAGGAATACGAATTTTGAATCAAGATTTATGGGAAACAATAATATCATTTATAATATCAGCAAATAACAATATACCAAGAATTCAAAAGATAATTCAAAGATTGTCAGAAAATTTTGGAAAGGAAATAGTGTTTGAAAATAATAAGTATTATACATTTCCAACACCAGAAGAATTAAAAGATGTGAGTGTAGAAAAATATAGAGAATTAGGTTTAGGTTTTAGAGATATTAGATTATATGAAACAACTCATGCAGTACTTGATGGAAAAGTTGATTTGGAAAAAATGAATCAAAATAAAAATACACAAGAAGTGAGAGAAGAGCTTTTGAGTTTGTCTGGAGTAGGGCCAAAGGTTGCAGATTGTGTTTTATTATTTTCTACTTTAAAAAGATTTGAAGCTTTTCCAATAGATGTATGGGTTAATAGAGTAATGAATGAATTATATATACATGGTGATGAAAATAAAATTAATAAAAAACAAATAGAAAAAGTGGCTAATGAAAAATTTGGGGATTTGGCTGGGTTGGCACAGCAATATTTATTTTATTGGAGAAGAGAGTTGCAATAATAAGTTAATATGAAAAGGAGAAGAAAGTGGGACTACGAATAATATATGGAAGAGCTGGTAGTGGAAAAAGTGAATATTGTTACAAAGAAATAGCTAAAGATATAGAAAAAAATGAAAAAATATTTTTAATAACACCAGAGCAATTTTCATTTACAGCAGAAAAAAAACTAATGGAAGCAGTCAAGACAGAAGCGGTATTACAGGCAGAAGTAGTACATTTAAGTAGATTAGCAAAAAGAGTAATCAAAGAAATAGGAATTAAAGATGATAGAATGTCAAAATGTGGGAAAGCAATGCTTATTAGTCATATATTGACTATGCAAAAAAAAGATTTAAAATATTTATCAAAATCAGAAGAAAATATTAATTTAGCAATATCAAGTATTACAGAATTAAAAAAACATGGTGTAACTGTTGAAATGCTAAAGGAACAAATTGATAAAACAGAAAATATTTACTTAAAAACAAAATTACAAGATATAAGTGTGATATATGAACAATATGATGAGCAAATAAAGCAGTCATATATAGATGAAGCAGATGAATTGGCAATACTTGCAGAAAACATAGAAAATATAAAATGGTTAAAAAATAGTGTCATATATATAGATGAATTTGCAGGTTTTACATATTCAGAATACCAGGTTATAAAAGGGTTAATAAAATATGCAAAACAGGTAAATATAACAATAACTGTTGATAATTTGGAGCAAACATTAAATCCAGATACAGATATTTTTTATGCTAATAAAATAACAGTAAAAAAATTGCAAGACATAGTAAGTCAAAATGAATTAAAGTTAGAAAAGCCTATAAAAATGTTGGAAGTAAAAAGATTTAAAACTCCAGAATTAAAATACATAGAAGGGAACTTGTTTAAAACACAATCTACAAAATATGAACAAAAAGTGGAAAACTTATCTATGTTTTTGGCTAAAAATCAATATACAGAAATAGAGTATATAGCAAAAGAAATTACTAAATTGGTAAAGGAAAAAAAGAAAAGATATAATGATATAGCAATAATAACAAAAAATATACAAAGTTATTCAAATTTAGCAAGAGTAATTTTTGAAAAGTATGATATACCAATATTTATAGATGAAAAAAGAGAATTAAGTCAGAACATAATAATACAATATGTGTTATCAATATTTGAAATATTACAAAAAAATTATAGTAAAGAGAGTGTGTTTCAATATGCTAAAATGGGATTTTTGGAAATTGAACAATCAGATATTTTTAAATTGGAAAATTATTGTACGAAATGGGGAATTAAACAAAATAAATTTAAAAAAGATTTTGTTTATGAATTGGAAATAAATAAACAAGAAATAGAATATTACAATGAGTTAAGAAAAAAAATAATAGAGCCTATAGAAAATTTAAAACAAAAGATAAGAAAAGGAAAAACAGCAAAAGGAATTACGGTAGCAATATATGATTTTTTAGAAAAACAGAAAATAGAAGAAAAAATATTTTTAAAAATGCAAGAACTAAAGGAAAAAAATAGAGAAGATTTGGTACAAGAATATAAAGAAAGCTATGAAATTCTAATAAATGTATTAGATGAAATAGTGAAAATTTTTAGGGATGAAAATATAACAATAAATCAGTATGCAAATATATTAAAACAAGGTTTAAAAGCTAGTAGTTTAGGAAAAATACCAGGAACACAAGATCAGGTAATAATGGGAGATGTAGACAGATCAAGGAGTCATAAAGTTGATACAATTTTTATTATAGGATTAAATGATGGTGTATATCCAAGTATAAATAAAAGTGAAGGCTTTTTAGGAGATGAAGATAGAGAATATTTAAAAAAACAAGGAATAGAATTAGCAAAAGGAACTTTGGAAAATTTATATGATGATAAATTTAATATATATAAGGCATTTACAACTGCTGAAAGAGAATTGCATTTATCATATAGTTCGGCAGATACAGAAGGAGGAGCATTAAGACCATCAATTTATATAACTAAAATAAAGAAAATGTTTCCGAATTTAAAAGAAACAAGTGATGTAATTGTATCAGATTATCAGATTACAAATCAAAAGGCGACGTATGATGCTTTAATAGAAAAATTGGCAAAAATAGAAGAGAGTGAATTAGAGCCAGAATGGAAAGAAATATATAAATATTTTGGAAATAATGAAGAATGGAAGATTAAATTAGAAAAAGATTTGCAAGGCTTAAATTATACAAATATACCACAAAATATAGAAAAGACAACAATAGAAAAATTGTATGGGAATGTGCTAAGAACAAGTGTATCAAAATTAGAGACATATAAGAAATGTCCTTTTTCATATTTTTTAAAATATGGATTAAATTTAAAACAAAAAGAAGAATTGAAAATTCAAAATTTTGATACAGGGTCATTTATGCATGAAGTAATAGATTTATTTTTTAATTATGTTAGAGAAGAAAATATAGAATTAACAGAGTTATTAGATGAAGAAGAAAAAATAAGAAAGATAGTAAATCAAATAATAGAAACAAAATTAGATTGTGGTAAATATAGATTTACAGCGACTGTAAAATATAAAATTTTGATACAAAGATTAGAAAAAATGGTAACAAAAGCATTAAAATATATTGTAGAAAGTTTGGTTTATAGTGATTTCAATGTAGAGGGGACAGAAGTGGAATTTTCAAAGGGGAAAGAGTATAAACCAATAGAAATAGCATTGGAAAATGGAAAAAGAATAGAAATAACAGGAAAAATAGATAGAGTAGATATTGCTAAAACAGAAGATGGTAATTATTTAAGAATAATAGATTATAAATCTTCTGCAAGAAATGTAGATTTGAATGAAGTATATGCAGGGGTATCAATTCAATTATTAACGTATTTAGATGCAATTTGTGAAGAGAAGGATTTAATGCCAGCTGGAATTTTGTATTTTAATTTAATAGAGAAAAATGTGAATCCAAAGATAAAAACAGAAGAGGCAATAGAGGAAGAAATTAGAAAGCAATTTAAGATGAAGGGATTGATATTAGCTGATATTGAAGTAATGAAAATGCAAGATAATAATTTAAAAGAAGGAGGGACATCAAAATTGATTCCGGCAGGAATTAGTGCAAAAGGAGGAATCAATAAAAGAGACACAAGTGGTGTTGATGAACAGGAATTTGAAGTTTTGCAAAAATATATAGGAAAAATTATAAAGGAAATAGGGAAAGAAATATTAGAAGGGAAGATTGAATTAAGTCCAACAAATTATAAGGGCAAAACACCATGTAGATATTGTGAATATCATGCAATTTGTGGTTTTGATGCAAGAAATAATAAGAATAAATATGACTATATTGAAAATTTGAGTAAAGATGATATAATAAGAAAAATGAATAAAGAGGTGTAAAGTGAAACTATCAAATGAAAATATAATACATACTAAAAATGATGAAGTAGAGTACATACAATTTAGAAAATTATTAGAGTATAGTGATATTATTACACATGCATTTTCTATAGGAAAAGATGTGAATTTTAGAAGTGTAAGAACTATAAAAAATGATGAAAAAGAAATATGTAATCGAGAAAAAATGTTGAAAGATTATACAAAGTTATGTGAAAATTTAGGGTTACAAATGCGTAATGTAGTAAAACCAATGCAATCACATTTAGATAAAGTTCAAATTGTAACAGGAAAAGTTTTAAAAAACGAACCAGATATATATGTGGAAAAATATTTGAAAACAGATGGATTGATAACACAAAAGGAAAATATAGTATTATCAACAACAAGTGCAGATTGTATTTTAATGATGTTTTTTGATCCAGAAACAAAAACTATAGCTAATATTCATTCAGGCTGGAAAGGTACATATAGAAAAATAGCAGTAAAAACTGTAGAAAAAATGAAAAAAGAACTAGGAGTGAAACCAGGAAATTTGATTTGTTGTATGTGTCCAAGTATTAGAAAATGTCATTTTGAAGTAAGAGAAGATGTAATGGAATTATTTGAAGAAAAATTTGAAAGAAGTATAGATTTAAGTAAAATAATAGAAAAACAAAAATCTGAATTTAATAGTAGTACTGAGGAAAAATGGAATATAGATACAATAGAGTTAAATAGAATAATGCTAATAAAAGAAGGTTTAAGACCTGATAATATAGTAGATAGTAAAATTTGTACTGTTTGTAATTCAGATAAATTACATTCTTATAGAGTAGAAAAAGAAAATTTTGGATTGGAAACAGCAATAATTTCTTTAAAGTAAAAGGAGTATAAGATGTATCAAACTTGGGAAGAATTAGAAGATTCAATAAAAAACTGTCAAAAATGTAAGTTATGTAGAGCTAGACAAAATATTGTATTTGGAGTTGGAAATAAAAATGCAACTGTTATGTTTATTGGTGAAGGTCCTGGAGCAGATGAAGATAGACTAGGTGAACCGTTTGTTGGAAGAGCTGGAAAGTTAATGAATATGGCTTTTAAAATGGTTGGAATAAATAGAGAAGATGTGTATATTGCAAATATAGTAAAATGTAGACCTCCTCAAAATAGAAATCCAGAAGATGATGAGGTTTCTGCTTGTTTAGATTATTTGCGTAATCAAGTAATATTAGTAAAACCTAAAATAATAGTGCTATTAGGAAGTGTAGCTTTAAAAAATATATTGGGCAAAGAATATGGTATTACAGCTTCAAGAGGAAATTGGATTGAAAAAAAAGGGATTTTATATATGCCAACTTGGCATCCAGCAGCTTTACTTCGTGATGAGAATAAGAAGGTGGATTTTATAGAAGATTTAATGTTGGTTATGGAGAAAATTTAAAGTGTATTTATAATATAATATTTTTTTAATTAATAAATCAGCTTTTATAAAGCTGATTTATTAATTTAGGATGTAGGAGTTTTTGTAATTAGAAGAATCAAGTTGTTCAGAATTTAAGATTTTAAAAAATCTTTCTTTTTTATATTCTGAATTACTAGAATCTATAAAATTGATTCTTCCTAAATGGTTAGAGGAGCTTAATAAATCTTTTTCTTTTAAAACGTTTTCTAAGTGTTTAGCTAGACTTTCAGCACCATTAAAAAAATTTACATTTCCTAGTATTTCTTTAATTTCGTTTGTTATTAGTGGATAATGAGTGCAACCTAGAACTACGTTATGGACTTTTCTAGTATATTTAGACAAATTGTCTTTTAGATAAAGTTTGATTTTTTCTTTATTATCGTCTTCAATTATATTGGCTAAACCGGGGCATGGTAGTAAATATGTTTTATGGTTATTATATTTATTGTATAATTTATGAAATTTAGAGCTTTCTATGGTTCCTTTTGTAGCCATTACAAGAGTTACTTCATCATAGGCAAAATCGTGAACCATTTTGTAGGCGGGTTCTATTGCTATGATGGGTATTTGATTATATTTTTTTCTTAGATTTTTTGCAGCTTTTGCACTGGCGGTGTTACAGGCAATTACTATTGCTTTACATTCATTAATAAACTTATTGACAATTTTATTGCAGATTTTAATGATTTCTTTATTTGTTTTGTCTCCATAAGGGTTGTTTTTGGAATCACTATAATATATGTAGTTTTCGTTTGGTAATATTTTAATAATTTCTTTTAATACGGTAACTCCACCTATTCCAGAATCAAAGACTAATATGTTTTCTTTTTTTTCCATGATATATATCCTTTCAAATATTTTATTATATGTAAAATAATATACAAGAACGTGGAAAATGTCAAATTTGATGTTGATAAATTAGTATAAAATTGGCTCTTCATAATGGTTTAAAATAGATTGTATTAAAATATTGGTATGAAAAATATATAAAAATAAAGTGAACTAATAGTCGGAAATATTGACTATGTGAAAGAAAAAATATAAAATAAAGTAATGAATTTACAAATATGAAAGGAATTTTATAAAAATGAATGAAAATGCTATACAGGAAAAAATGAATTATTGTTTGAATTGTAAAATAAAACCATGTTCTAATAAAGGATGTCCGTTGGGAAATGATATACCAACTTTTATAAAATTTGCAAAGGAAGGAAAAATAGAAGATGCATATACAACAATATCAAAAACAAGTGTGTTACCAGGGATATGTGGAAGAGTGTGTCCACATAAAAAACAATGTGAAGGTAGTTGTGTAAGAGGAATAAGGGGAGATTCAGTAGATATTGGAACAATAGAAAGTTATATATTTGATAAAGCAATGGAACAGGGATTAAGTTTAAAAAAGATATATGAAAAAAATTGTGAACAAGATAATGAAAAAAGAGAAATATTAAAAGGTAAGAAGGTAGCTATAATAGGAGGAGGACCGGCAGGATTGACATCTGCAGCCTTTTTGGCAAAAGATGGTGTACGGAGTTACAATTTTTGAAAAGTATAATTCTTTGGGTGGAATTTTAGTACATGGAATTCCTGAATTTAGATTAAATACAAAAGTGGTTGAAGAGAGTATAAAAAATATATTAGATCTTGGTGTTGATGTAAAATATAATAAAGAACTTGGAAAAGATTTTAAGCTGGAAGAACTTAAAAAAGATTATGATGCAATATTTTTAGCAACAGGAGCAAATAGATCTGCTAAAATGGGAGTAGAAGGAGAAAACTTAAAAGGTGTGTATGGTGGAAATGAATTATTGGAAAAGAATATACATCCAGAGTATCAAGGGAAGGTAGTTGCAGTAATAGGTGGCGGAAATGTTGCTATGGATTGTGCTAGGACAATTCAAAGTAAAGGTGCAAAAGAGGTATTTGTTATTTATAGAAGAGCAGAGGCTCAAATGCCTGCAGAACAAAAGGAAATACAAGATGCAAAAAAAGAAGGAGTGAATTTTTTATTCCAAAATAATATTGTGAAGATTTTAGGAAATGATAGAGTTGAAGGATTAGAATTGATAAAAACTGATTTAGTAAAAAAAGAGGGTGAAACAAGAGAAGTGCCTGTGAATATAGATGGTAGCAATTATATTATTGATGTAGATTATGTAGTTATGGCGCTTGGTGGTATTGTGTCAGATGAAATGTTGACTTTGGGCTTAACAGTGAATAAGTGGGGGAATATTTTAGTTGATGAACAGTATCATACATCTGATATTAAGATTTTTGCTGGTGGAGATTTGGCTGGTACTAAAGGTACTGTTGCATGGGCAGCAAGATCTGGTAGAGAAGCGGCAAAGTGCATTAAGAATTTTTTGAGTGAAAATTGTTAGAATAACATATTTATATTGATTGTTAATTTAAAATTGTTTGCTTTTTGTATTGCTAAATAAAAATTTTTATATTATATTAAACTTGGAAAATTGCTATATTAATATAAAAAGAACCTTAGTAGAAATTATCTACTAAGGTTAAATGTTTTTGTGTTTGTCGGAAAATATATTTAATGATTAATTATTTACTTGATGAAGTGTTTTCACCTTTTAAGTTACTGAGACCTGAAAGGGCTGAATCAGAAAGATCTTTAATTTCTTCTTTAAGCTCTCTTCCATTAAGTGCTTGATTTTCTGTATTTAAAACTTTTAGAAGTCCTGGAATTTGTGATAAAGTATCAATTAAGATATTACCAGTTCCAGTGGCACTATTTAAGCCAGAAATGTTGCCTCCGTTGATATTAACGAATTCAGCGTTTTTACCGATATTTGCCATGACCTCGGCTGTTTTTGTTGCAATTTCAATTTGAGCTTGAGTTTGGATTTTCAAAGACTCAATTTCAAAGTTTACTTTGTCGTTTGCTGCACGTGCTTCGGCCAGAAGTTTTTCACCTTCAGCTTCTGCGGCTTTTTTTGCTTTAATACCTTCGGCTTCGGCGATCATTTTGGCTTTAATACCTTCAGCTTCAGCTTCTGCTTTGGCTTTTTGTACGTCTGCTTCTGCAACACCAGCAGTTTTAGTTTTTTCTGCTTCTGCCTGAGCTTTTTTAGATATTGCCATTGCGTCCTGTTCCGCAACTGCAACTCGGGCTGCGGCTTTTGTTTTTTCTACATCAGCATCTGCTTCTGCTTCAATTTTTTTGGTTTTACGTTCAGCATCTGCTTTTGTGATTTTAACTTCACTTTCTTTTTGAGCTGCAAGATTAGCTTGTTCCTGTCGGGTAACTTCAACTTCACCTTTTCTTTCTTCAATTTCTTTTTGGCGTAAAGTTATTTGAAGTTCTTTTGCAAGCTCTGCGTTTGCCTGAGCTGTATCAGTTTCAGTTTTGAATTGTGCTTTTTTTATATCAATTTCTTTTCTTTTTTCTGCTTCTTGCTGTTCAGCTTCCATTTTGGCAATTGCAGATTCACGAGTAGCATTTGCTTCAGCAATTTCTGCTTCTTTAAGTTCAGTTGCCTTTTTTTCACGGGTTGCTCTTTCGACTTCTGCAGATTTAATATTTGCTGCCTGCTGTTTATCAGATGCGTCAATAGATGCAATATTTTCGTAGTAGCCATTATTATCTGATACGTCTTGGATGTTCAGTGATACTAATTCAAGACCCATTTTGTCCATTTCGTCTACTACGTTTTTTTCAACTTCTGTTTTGAAAGCTTCTTTGTTTGCAAGAACTTCTTCTGGAGTCATGGAAGCAACAACATCTCTAACTGTACCCATAAGGGTGAGTTTGACATCTTCGACAATTCCATTTTTACCACGTTCTTTAAAAGAACGGATTGCAGTTTTTAATTTTTCTTCATCTTTTACATCAGGACGAATCTGAGCAGTCCAGTCTGCTACGATTGGAACTGCTGTTGCTGTAAGAATCTCGTCTTTTGAAGCTGTGACTGTGATCATGCAAAGATCAAATGTATCAGCTTTTCTGATGATAGGGATTACAAAAGCACCACCAGATACAATGACTTTTGGTTCTTTGGAACCTGTGATAATTAATGCTTTGTCAATTGGTACAACTCTGTACATAAATTTGGCAAGCAATAAAAGTGCTATTAAAATAACTACAACGATAACAATAGGAATTATGACTCTTAAAACAGTACTAAGCATTTGTTTGTGTCCTCCATTTTTCTGTGCTTATTTTCAAGGTACAATGGTGATTACTAATATACATTTTATATATTTTCCGACATAGAATGAAATTTATTCATTCTGTGTATATACTAATAATCTTGTAGAATATATCATAATATACATAAAAAGTCAACAGAAAGCAAAGATTTTTTTAAAAGTTTGTATGTGTGTCAATGATGTGAAACAATTTTTTATAATAATTTGTTTCACATCATTGACACATTACAGTTTAAATAAAAAATTAAATTTTTTTCTTGATTTTTTTGTGATTTTTGTGTATAATATGTAATTGCTACTACAAAGTATGTGTATTAGGTAATTGAATATTTATAATAGTTTGGGTTGTGAAAGGTATAGTTTTCCAACCTATTTCTGACGCCCTGGTAAGGAAATAATTACAATTTTGACGTCGTTAAACTTCATTCAAAATTTAATCAATGTACTTTTTGGTGTCGTGTGGTGGCAAAGTTTTTAAAATTTAATAATATAAGAAATTATGAAAGGAGAAGAGATGGAAAGAGAAGAAAATATTTTAGGAACAGAAAAAATAGGAAAATTAATTAGAAAATTTTCAATACCTTGTATAATATCACTATTAGTTAATTCATTGTATAACATAATAGATCAGATATTTATTGGTTGGGGTGTTGGTTACATTGGTAATGGTGCAACAAATGTAGTGTTCCCATTGACGATGATAGGTTTGGCTTTATCATTAATGTTTGGTGATGGAGCGTCAGCGTATTTAAGCTTAAAACTTGGAGAGAAAAAGAAAGCGGAGGCTGCAAAAGGTGTAGGAAATGCAGTAGCTATATCTTCAATTATTTCTATAGCTTTTTGTGCAATTACATTAATATTTTTACCACAATTTTTGGTAATGTTTGGTTGTACAGATACTTTGAGAGAATATGCATTAAAATATGGTTCAATAATAGCAATTGGCTTACCTTTTTCAATGATAGGTACAACTTTAAATTCTATAATTAGAGCAGATGGTAGTCCAAAATATTCAATGACTTCAATGCTTGCAGGAGCAATTTTAAATACTATTTTAGATCCAATATTTATTTTTGTGTTTAAAATGGGAGTTGAAGGTGCAGCAATAGCTACAGTTATAAGTCAAATAGTGACATTTGCTTTGAATATAATATATTTGAAAAAATTTAAGTCAATTAAAATAAGTAAAGAATCATTAAAATTAAAAATGAGTGTTGTAAAAAATGTTGCAATGCTTGGAATAAGTAGTTTTATTACACAAATGAGTGTAGTATTTGTAATGGCAGCAGAAAATAATTTGCTTGGAAAATATGGAATGGAATCAAAATTTGGTTCAGAAATACCAATTACAGTTTTGGGAATAGTTATGAAAATAAGTCAAATTTTAAATAGTATTATAATTGGTATAGCGGCAGGTGCACAACCAATATTTGGTTATAATTATGGTGCTGGAAAATTTGATAGAGTGAAGAAAACTTTAAAAATAGTACTAGGATCAAGTGTTATAATAAGTACATTTGCATTTATATTGTTTCAAACAATACCAGATAAATTAATTGCAATATTTGGTAGTGGAGATGAAAATTATATAGAATTTGCTTGTTTAACATTTAGAACATATTTAATGTTATGTATATGTAATGGAATACAAATACCATCAGGAATTTTCTTCCAAGCAATTGGAAAGAGTATAAAGAGTGCAATTTTATCTATTTCAAGACAAATAGCTTTTTTAATACCAGCAATGATAATTTTTAGTCATTTCTTTGGATTAAAAGGTGTATTATTTGCGGGACCTTTTGCAGATGGATTAGCATTTGTATTAGCATCAATATTCCTTGTAAAAGAAATAAAGAATTTGAAATCAGGAAATGTTAAAGTAAAAGAAATAAATAAAAATAATGGTGTAGAAACAAAAGTGGATAAACATGTTATTATTACAGTATCAAGAGAATATGCTTCTGGTGGAAGATATGTAGGTAAATTGGTTGCAGAAAAATTGGGTATAAAAATATATGATAAAGAATTTATAATTAAAGTTGCAGAAGAAACTGGTTTATCACAAGAATACATAGAAAGCAATGAACAAAAAAGAGATGCTTTAGCAGCTTTAAATAGTGGATATTATGCAGGAATTAATAATAGTGATGAGTTATTTATAAAAGAATCTGAAATGATAAAAGATGTAGCTCAAAAAGAATCAGCTGTTATAGTTGGAAGATGTGCAGATTCTATTTTGCAAGACAGAGATGATGTTGTTAGAGTATTTATTTATAGTGATATGAAAAATAAAATAAAAAGAGCAACAACATATTATCATTTAGAGCAAAAAAATGCTGAAAAAGAAATTAAAAGAATTGATAAATTAAGAGCGAATCATTATAAATATTATACAGGTAAGGATTGGAATAATCATTCTAATTATGATATTTGTATTAATAGTGATGTTCTTGGAGTTGAAAAAACAGCAGATTTAATTTGTGATATTGTTAAAGAAAAAGTAAATGTATAATATATTTTTTAAATTAGAGTGGTTAATTTAAGTATAGTATTACTTATAAAAACCACTCTATTTTTGTGACTTTTTAGTAATGTTAGAATATTTATTTTTATCTTAGAAAATAATAAAAAGCATTGCTATTTTCTTACTTTTTTAGTAAAATGAAATTATAAAGAAAGGGGAATGTTTATGAAAAAAAGTTTGAAAATACTATTAGCAATAATAATATTGTTATTAATTTGTGTATTAGTATTTAATTCAAAAAAACAAGGTAAAGATGAGAAACAAGAATATGGAGAGAAAAATGTATTTAATAGTAATAATGAAATAAAAACAGCGTTAACATTAAATGATAAAATACAAAATGATACAATATGGTGTGGTACATTTCAGTTATTATGGAATGATTTAAAAAATAATTTAGCAAAACAAAACATTGAATTTAATCCACAGAAGCAGGTAGTAAAAAATTTGAATGAAGAAACATTTACAATTAATGATATATCAGACAAATATTATTATAAAAAAATTGGAGTACCAACAATACAATTAAAGCAAGAAATAGAAAATGCAATTAAAGAAAAATTTAATGAAACAAGTAATATATTAGATAATTTTGAGTGGGATAAAAAAAGTGAGAAAGATTATTTTTTATATGCAATGTTAAAAAAAGAGTTTAGCTTTGAGAAAGAATTTGAGGATTTAGAAAAAGGTTCATTTGGTAGTTACGAAAAAGTAAATTATTTTGGAATAAGAAAAAACAATGATAATGATAAATTGAGAGAACAAGTGGAAGTTTTGTATTATAATAATAAAGATAATTTTGCAATTAAAATAAAAACTAAACAAGAAGATGAAGTGATGCTTTGTAAAAATCCAAAAGGAAATACTTTTAATGAAATGTATCAAAATATTAACCAAGAAAAAAATAATTATTCAGGAAGCAAAGTGTTAGAAGAAAAGGAGATACTAAAAGTACCTAATATTAAAGTAAATCAAAAAACGGAATTTGAAGAAATTGAAAATGAACCATTTTTATTTGAAAATGGTGATAGGTATCTTATAGAAAAAGCTTTACAAACAATACAGTTTGATTTGGATAAAAAAGGTGGCAAAATAAAAAGTGAAGCAGGAATGATGATAAACAAAGCTGACTTGTTGCTAGGTGAAAGTAGAGAGTTTGCAATTGATAATACTTTTGCAATATTTTTAAAAGAAGAAGGCAAAGATAATCCTTATTTTGCGGCTAAAATTGATGATATAACTAAATTTCAATAAAATTATAAAAAATATTGACTTGGAGTAGGCTCTAAGTGATAATATAATGGGAGTAAAATGGAAATATCAGGCTTTTACTGCTATGAGTGACTAACTTTATTAATACAAAATTAAAGTAAATGGATTCGGAATTAGGGTGATTTGTAATAGTCATAAAAACTCTCTAATGTGAATACTATTAAACAAAAGTATCACATAGGGGGTTTTTCTGTATGGACCAAAGATCAATAGAAGAACGTGCAGTTGAACTAGCACATTATATAATAGAAACCAAAGACACAGTAAGAGGAGCAGCAAAAAAGTATGGAATAAGTAAAAGTACAGTACATAAAGATGTATCAGAAAGATTGAAAAAGATAAATCCTGGATTAGCTAAAGAAGTAAGGGAAATATTAGAAGAAAATAAAGCAGAAAGACACATAAGAGGTGGATTAGCAACAAAATTGAAATATAGTCACTTGAAAGAAAAAAAGATGCATAGTAATAATTATTAAAAATTAAAAAAGACATACAGGTTTTTCTGTATGTCTGAGTTATACTACGACAGTGTTCATTTGAGTATTAGCTGATGAATTTAGAATATGTTTTTTTCTTTTTGATTCAACTGGAGGGGGAATAAGAGGACTATAAGAAGTGCCATCAAAAACTTCTACCTCAACAGTTCTAGTTAAAACATCAGTATAACTATAAGTTACATTACTATTATTTTCTTCATATCTAACTACAAAAATATTTGGATATGCTTTTTCAATTGTGGCTTCTTTAGTAAAGGCTTTAGATCTACCTAAAGAACCTTTTATAATTATCTTTTGACCCACTTTCTCAAAGATGTCAGTTTTAAGATTTGCTATGTCTGATTTACAAATCATATCATCACCTACTCTCTCAAGATAGGTAAATTATAGCATCTTTTACATAATATGTCAAAATAAGAGAAGTAATGTAGAAAGACCGAAAATCCTTTAATATCAATACTTACAAGAGATTAAAAATACAATATTACATTTATAAAACAATTGTATTACAAAAGTGTTACATTGTATAATTTGTTAACTATTTTGTGCTAATTTATAGTATTTTTTTAATTAATAGTAAATTTTTTTGTCATTTTTCCGTTAGAGCCTATACCATCAATTCCTTTTTTTCCGTCACGAATTTCAGAAGCTATGTCATCCATAGTAATGTATTTATATGATTCGGTGATTGCAATTTTTTCGGCAACCATGATAGGGTCTAAAAAATCAATTAAAATTCGAGCAGGTGAAGAAGCAAAATTAGCTCCTGCAGAAATAATTGCTTCAAAATAACTTTGACAGGCACCTGCAAAGATAACAGTATTTTTTTTATTTTCAGAATCATATCGTCGTGCTTCTTTTACAGTTTCAATGAAGTGTTTGGAATTTCTATAGTTATAAATGTCATAATAATCAACATTTCTTTTTATCATACCATCATGTCCAGTAACTACTAAAATATCTGGTTGATATATGCTAAGTAAGGAATATATAACTTTAGGTTGTTTATATTCTGGAATATTTTTGACAATAGCGTTTAATCCGAGTTTTTTGTAGTAATAGTAGGACTTATTAGTGTATTGCTTGTCACCATCTAAATGAAGAATTTTACCAGTTATTACTTTTTCTTTAATATTTCTATTTTTACTTAAAATGCCAATATTGAATTTGTCTAAAGTTTTGGAAGAGATGCTGTCTTGTAATCTAAGGTCTACTTTTTTGTTAAAATCATTTAAAAATTTATTAATAGAACAAGTATCTAAAATTTCTAAATCTTCTAAAGGACTATCTGCTTCGATCCTTTCTGTGATTCCATGTAAAATAGCAATTTTTCCGTGTTTTGTTTTTATGATTTTTCTGATTTTAAATAATATATCTTTTTTATATGATTTTCTAACTGCAATACATCCTTTTTTTATATGTTCCATTAAAAAATCATTCCTTTCATGAGTTATTAATTTATGTGTAACCCAGTTTTGGGGCTAATATATTTTATGTAGAAAAAAGTCGGAATGTTATAATAATGGCTAATATTGTTTGTGTTTGTTTGTAAAATGTCCTAAACAATGCAAGTGTTATTAATGTCTGTTAATGTTATTAATGTCCGCTTTTGTTCTAAAATTACATGAAGTGCATATAAATGTATAAAGTAAAACATGAGGTATAATTGCCTCGGGAAAGGATTGGTGTAAAAAATGATAGATACGGCTAAGGAAAATTTATGTGTAAATAAATTGATATCAGAAAAAACAGAAATTGTATTTGTGGAAGGGGATATGATTATTCCAGATTCTAAACCAGATGTTTTAAATACGATTAGTACAAGTGGTATTGCATGTATATATAAAAAAGAATTACAAGATGGTAAAATAAGATTTGATGGTAGTGTTCAAACTTATGTTATGTATGTTCCAGAAGGAATGGAAGAAGGGGTTAGAGGATTAAATACTACATTGGATTTTTCAGAAAATATGGAAATGGATGGTGTAACATCAGATATGCAAGCAGTATTAAAAACTAATGTAAAAAGTGTTGAGGCAAAAGTTATAAATGATAGAAAAATAGGCATTAAAGTAGCGTTGGAGGTATCTGTAAAAGTATATGCTAAAGATGAAAAAGAAGTTGTTAATGATGTAAAAGATGATGATGGAATGCAGATTTTAAAAACTTCATTGACAGTAAATTCTTTGTTAGGAACAGGGACAACAAAAATTAATGCGAAGGATACTGTACAAATAGATACAATAGATCAATTAGCAGAAATATTGAAGGTGTCAGCAAATATTACAAATAAAGATATAAAAATTAGTTATAATAAAGTTTTAACAAAAGCGGAAGCGGAAATAAAAATAATGTATTTGACAGAGGACAATAGGATTAATCATATAAGTCCTAAAATAGCAATAGTGGGTTTTATAGATATACCAGATGTTTCTGAAAATAATACTTGTGATGTGAATTATGAACTAAGAAATATAATAATAAAACCTCAACCCCAAGAAGAACATTCAATTTATGTTGAATTAGAATATGAGGTAAGTTGTAATGTGTATGAGGAAAAGGATATGAATTTGATACAAGATATGTATAGACCAGATATAAATTTGAAAATTGAAAGAATGAAATTTATAACTATTAGTGATAAAAAAGTTATAAAACAAACTAGAAATGTACAAGAAAAAATAAATTTGCAAGATATTGAAGGAAAAAATTTAATAGATGTGGAGTCTTATGTACAAATTCAAAAAGAGACTAAAATAAATACAAAGATATTGTATGAAATGGAATTAAAAATGAATTTTATGTTTTTATCACAAAATATGCAGATTTCCACACAAACAGCTATTATCCCATTTGAATATGTTATTGATAATTTAGAAAGAGGAGAAAGCATAAATACAAGAAATGAAATTGAAATATTATCACAAGATTTTGTTATACAAGATGGCGAAAATGTAAGTTGTAATATAAATATTAATATAGAAACAAATATGTATAGAAATAACAATACTAATTTAATAAGTTGTGTGGAAGAAGATGGAGAGAGAGAAGAACAGGATTATAGTATAGTTATTTATATAGTAAAAAAGGGAGATACATTATGGAATATTGCAAAAGAATTTGGAAGTACTGTTGATGATATTGTAAATTCAAATGCTATAGAAAATCCAGATGTAATTCAAATAGGTGAAAAATTATATATACCTAAATTTGTTAAAGTGCCATCAAATCGATATGCATGATAAAAGCAAGGTTAAAATATATTCTAGACCACGAATTCATTTGCCAAAAATAAGATTGAATAAAAAAGTGAATGGAGGCATTGAACAAAAAAATAAAGAAAAAATAGTAAAGATATTTATTATATTAGTTATAGCTTTTTCAACAGTAAAATTAATTTTAGATTCAGTAATGCCTATATTTGATGAATTGTGTGCTGATAAGGCTAAATCAATTGCTACTATTGTGTCAAATGAACAGTCAACAGAAGTTATGAAAGATCATACTTATGATGAATTGTTTACTATAGAAAAGGATAATGATGGTAATGTAATAATGATAAAGTCAAATATAGTTAAAATAAATGAGATAATATCAGATGTTCCAAATAGAATTCAACAGGAGATAGATAAAAGGGGTAAAGAAAATGTTGAAATTGCATTAGGTAGTCTTACAGGTATACGTATATTGTCTGGTATTGGTCCACGGAATAAAAATAGTTGTTTTATCAATAGGAAATGTTGAAACAGATTTAAGAAGTGAGTTTATAGCACAAGGTATAAATCAGACTTTGCATAGAGTGTATTTGCAGATAAAATGTGAGGTTAAAATATTGACACCTTTTAATATAATAACTCAGAGCATTGATAATCAGGTTTTATTACTTGAAAATGTTATTGTTGGTCATGTGCCTAATACGTATTATAATTTAGATGGTATAGATAAAAATAATGCGGTTGATTTAATTGAATAATAATATAATCTATATATGTAATGAAGTAAAAAACCTTGGAAGTCTTGAAACTTCTGAGGTTTAATAGCTTTTGTATAAAAAATATATTATCTCTTTGTAAATTACAAAGGTTGATTTTTCAATAAAAAATGACATTTTTGGATATTATAAGATTATTACATTATAATTTTAAATAACTCTTATTAGATTTTATTATTTGGGAAATAGCCATATTAAGAATAAGATTTATGAATTTATAAACAAAAATAGAATTTACTTTTTCAATTGACCATGAATTATAGAATACGAAAAAAGAGTTTGAAGAATAATTGTAATATTATAGATGAAATGGTATAATTATACATATATTAGTAGAAAGGAACGAAATTTTATATGGATAAATTTAAAGAAATTAGACCTATAGTGCTTGGATTAGTTAGAAAAGGTAATAAACTGTTAGTTAGTAAGGGATATGATAAATTAAAAGAACAGGAATTTTATCGATGCTTGGGTGGTGGAATAGAATTTTTAGAGAAAAGCGAAGATGCATTAAAAAGGGAATTTAAAGAAGAACTCAACATAGATATAAAGGTTGGAAAATTTTTAGGCATTTCTGAAAATATATTTAATTATAAAGGTAAAAATGCACATGAATTAGTATTGTTTTATGATGCTTATATTGATGATAAAGATTATCAAGAAAAATATTCTGTAATAGATGATGATTCAGAAACAGAAGCAATGTGGATAGATATTAATAGATTTAGGGATAAAGAGTTAACTTTATATCCAGAACAAATTTTTAAATATTTATTTTAATATAGTTTATTATACAAAATCAAAAATATAATTATGGAGGGAAGTTTATGAACAATTTAGTATTCTTTAATAAAGATGCTAAAAAAGTCTGTGATAATGTAAATAATTTCAGAAGTGTGTGGCCACCCAAAGTAGAAGATAAAGATGAGTTGAATCAATATTTAGCATCTAGAGATTTTGTATTAAATAAAAACGATAAAATTTCAGAAATTGAAAATAATATGTCAAATTTTTTAAAAACAAAATATTTTTCTTTTTTTGATTCAGGTGCATCTGCTTTGCATTCTGCACTAATTGCATGTGGAGTTTCATATGGAGATGAAGTTATTGTACCAACTTGGACATTTGCAGCTCCTGCATTTCAAACATTAAGAGTAGGCGCTATTCCAATATTCGCTGATATAAAGCAAGATACATATAATATAGATGAATGTAAAAAACACAGGAAAATTTAGAGAAATAATTATGCAAATTTTAAAAGAAGAAGGATTAACTACAAGATTATATCAAACACATCCTGTATATAAACAAGCAATTTTTCAACAAATATATAATACAGATAAGTCTGCATTATATCCATGGCTATTTAATGAACAAAATATAAATTTATATAGAGAGAATTATTCAGATATTAGTCATAAACAAACATTAGCTGTAATAGATAATACTTTTGCCATAGGAGATACAAGTTTAGCACCATTTTATTTAATGAATGATAAGATAGTTGATTTATATATTGAAGGTTTCAAGAAAATTAACGAAAATATTAATCAAATAGTAGAATATTGTATCACGAAAGCAAAGAACAACCTTATTTCATAGACTTGTTAAGTTATATGACATCAGGAATTTCAGTGTTTTTTTTGGTAAAAGCAAAGGATGCTGTGAATCGATTTAATGGCTTCGTTGGCGCAACAAATCCATCTTTCAGTGTTGAAGGTACACTCAGAAGGAAATATGGCTTAAGTATTTTGAAGAATACGATTCATTCTTCAAATGCAAACAGATTGTATTTTGAGATAAAACAATTGTACAATGTTGAATGCACGAGTGATTTAATCAATTTTCCAGATTATTTTAGATTAAAAGATGGTACAATTTGCCATACTGTATCGGAACATTGTTATGAAACAGGCAAAGTTATTGGAATTCCAAAATACTTCCGTGTAGAAGCTTCTGAAAGAGATTCAAGACTTATTAATGGATATTATTATGGGCGTAATAACTCGATTGAAGAATCTATTTTATATTCAAAACTTTTTACTAATACGCAAGTTAAAAAGGTAAGATTTAGAAATGCAAGAGAAACGGAGACTCCATAAGCTTGACACATTCTGTTCAAAGGCTGAAGTTGTTGACGCAACTAATGCTTTCTTATGGCCGACTTATTATACTATCTATAATAAACATTATGGATTAGTAAAAGTTGAATGTTATGATCCTGTGTATATGAATCAAGCAGTAAAAGGAGAACAGGTTTATATCAAAGCTCCTATGTATATTGACTTGGATACCGAAGAAAAAATCGTAGTTTTAGCACCAAGGATTAAGGAAAGTCAGGTGTTCAAAAAAGCTAAAAACTAAAAACATAATTAATGTCCCATAATTGCCAATTCTTTTATTAAATGAATTGGCAATTAGCTATTAATAGTTGAATAATAAAAAGGCAATTGTAAAATTATAAAAACAAATGTTAATATTGAGTATTTTTAATATATACAAGTAAAGATTGAGCAAAGTAATTATCCCTACAAATTACAATCTATTTAAATAACGATTTGTTGTATTAAGAAATACAAAGCTAATTATGCCAAAAATAATAATGAGGCATAGTTATTTTTTTGTGCGTTTTAGATAAATTATGACTATAAAAAATAAATTTGTATATTACTAGCATATTACTTGTATATTACAAATTTAAAGTGCAAACAAATATAAAAATAAAAACATTGATATTTCAATGCTTGCAGACGTTTGAAAGTAAAAATTACTGAACAGCAATAAAAAACCTCGGAAGTATTGAAACTTCTGAGGTTGAATTGATTTTGATAAAAGTTCTTTTTATCTCTTGCTAAATTGTGGAGCTTTACGAGCTTTTTTAAGACCGTATTTTTTTCTTTCTTTCATACGTGGATCTCTTGTTAAGAATCCATTTGATTTTAAAGCTGGTCTGTATTCTATATTAGCTTCATTTAAAGCTCTTGCAATACCATGACGTATAGCTCCAGCTTGACCTGTAAATCCGCCACCTTTTACAGTACAAATTACATCATATTTAGTTGTTGTATTTGTAACAGTTAAAGGTTGTTTAACAATAACTTTTAAAGTTTCTAATCCGAAAAATTCATCAATATCTTTTCCATTTATTGTGATTTTTCCAGAACCTTCTACTAATCTTACTCTTGCTACAGAAGATTTTCTTCTACCTGTACCATAATAAACAATATTTTCTGTTTTAGCCATTTTTATTTAACCTCCCATATTTCTGGTTTTTGTGCTTGGTTTTGATGTTCACTACCAGCATAAACTCTTAATTTTTTTAGTTGTGTTCTACCTAAAGAGTTGTGTGGTAACATACCTTTAACAGCTAACATCATAGCTTTTTCAGGAGTTTTTTCTAACATAACTCTAGCTGGAACTTCTTTCATTCCACCAATGTATCCTGAATGATGTCTGTAAATTTTTTGGTCCATTTTATTTCCTGTTAATTTTACATCTTTACAATTGATTATGATAACGTGATCACCTGTATCAATGTTTGGTGTAAATGTTGGTTTGTGTTTTCCTCTTAATAATTTAGCAGCTTCTGTAGCAACTCTACCTAATGGTTTTTCAGCTGCATCAATAATATACCATTTGCTTTCTACTTCGCCTTTTTTAGCGCTATATGTTGTATTATTCATGATTGATAATACCCTCCTATTTATCTTAAATTTTATATGAACTTATTGCCAAAGTTACCGGGGAGAAACTTGTGGTTTTAAGTTTCAATCTGTTTTACGTTTACATATTTTATTACAAAAATCAGCATTTGTCAATATTTTTTTGAAAAATTGGTTAAAACTATTGATAAAAATTTTTTTTGAATTTATAATATAAAATACTATTATAAGAAAAAACTTGCATAAAATGAATAGTAAGATAAAAAGTAGTTTAATGGAAGAGGAGGGAGTAAATGACAAAAGTAAGAAGTAAACAATCGGAAAAAACAAATAAACAAGGTTTTTTACAAGGTGTAATAACTTTGATGTTTTCGCAAGTTTTAATAAAATTATTAGGAATGGTATATACACTTTATTTAACAAATAGAGAAGGCTTTGGTGACAAAGGAAATGGAATAGTATCAAGTAGTTATCAAATATATGCAATGCTGTTGACAATATCATCAATAGGAGTGCCAAATGCAATATCAAAATTAGTATCAGAAAAAGTAGCAATAGGAGACCATAGAGGTGCTTATAGAATATTTAAAGTAGCATTTGCAACATTTGCAGTGATTGGATTAGTAGGTAGCCTATTACTATTTTTAGGTGCACATGTAATAGCATATAGTTGGTTGCAAATACCAGAAGCAGAAATGACTTTGGTTGCATTATCACCGGCTATATTTTTTGTAGCAATAGCATCTGTTATGAGAGGATATTTTAATGGTAGACAAGAATTGAAGGCTACAGCAAGATCACAGACTTTAGAACAAATTTTTAAAACAGTTTTAACAATAATTATAGTTGAGATAGTTGCAATAATATCACATGTTTCAACAGAATGGATGGCAGCAGGTGCAACACTTGCAACAACACTTGCTACTTTTGCAGGTTTTGGATATTTATATATGTACTACCAAACAGAAAAAATGGAAAGGGCAAGAGAGATAAAATCAACAGTAAATTATAAATATGAAAAAGTAAAAAGTATTATAAAAAAAGTTTTATTAGTTTCAACTCCAATAGCTTTAACAGCAATAATGTCATCATTAAATAAGAATATAGATTCTTTTACTGTAGTAAGAAGTTTAAAACAATTTATGACAGAAGATGAGGCTTTGGCACAATATGGAATTTTGGGTGGTAAAGTTGATATGCTTACAAGTTTGCCACTTTCAATAAATGTAGCATTTTCTACAGCATTAGTACCAGCAATATCTGCAGCAAAGGCTAGAAAAGACAAAAAGACTATAACTGAAAAAACATCTTTTTCATTATTAATATCAATGTTAATAGGGCTACCATGTACTGTTGGAATGTTTATATTTGCAGGACCAATTTTAAGTTTATTGTTTCCAAATGCAAGTGCTGGTGAAGCAATATTACAAATAAGTTCTTTAACAATAATATTTACAATATTAGATCAAACAATAAATGGAGCATTACAAGGATATGGAAAATTAATGGTACCAACGGTGGCGTTTGGGTGCCGGAGTACTTGCAAAATTGGTTTTAAATTTGATATTAGTTCCAAACCCAGCTTTTGGAGCTTGTGGGGCAGCATGGGCATCTGTAGTATGTCATGTTATTGCTTTTACAATAGCTAGTACAGCATTAAGAAAAAATATTAAACTTAATTTACCAATTTCAAAAATTTTAATAAAACCACTTATTGCTGTAGCTATTATGGGAATTTGTTCATATTTTACATATTCTGTATTAATTGGTATAATTGCTAAAAAATTGGCTACACTAATAGCAATAATTGTTGCAGTAATAATATATGTTTTAGCTATAGTTGCTTTAAGAGTTTTTTCAAAGGAAGAAATTTTACAGTTACCTAGTGGTAACAAAATATATGGGATTTTAGAGAAAATGAAAATTTATTAAAGGTTGGCTAAATGAAAAAATATTACTAAATTATAAAATAAAAATTAGAAAAAAATTGCTAAAAGTAGAAAAAAGCCCTAAAAATTAAAGAATTTTCAAAAAAAATAAAAAAAAAGAAGGATTTAATCGAAATATGGCGAATAATTCTAAGTAGTACAGTTATTGCTAAGTTCAGGCGATAAACGTACATAACATTTAATCTTATAGGAGGTAATTTAAATGAACAAAGCTGATTTAATCGCAGCAATAGCTGCAAAAACAGGAGACACAAAAAAAGTAGCTGAAGCATCAGTTAATGCTTTTGTTGATGTTGTAACAGAAACACTAAAAAAAGGAGACAAAGTTCAATTAGTTGGTTTTGGATCTTTTGAAGTTAGAAAAAGAGCTGCTAGAAAAGGTAGAAATCCTCAAACTAAAGAAGAAATCAAAATACCTGCATCAAAAGCTCCAGTATTTAAAGCTGGTAAAGCATTAAAAGATTTAGTAAACAAAAAATAAAAAATAAATAACATATAAATATATGAAGAGGGCTTTTTTTTGAAGAGAACCCTCTTTTATAATATTCTAGGAAAGTTCTCCGAACTTCCTAGAATATTATAAATAACAATGCCGCGATATTTGCTAAAGCAAATTTCGCGCACGAACAAAGACGCGGACTTTAAAATGTTTTAATAAGTGCCAATGCTATTAATGTCCGCTTTTGTTCTATATGTGTTTTGAGTCTGTTCCTAAAATCATCTTAGAGATGTGTACGTCACGTAATTGGTCACGTCTGACATTTCCTGGTGCTCCCATCATTAGGTCTTCGGCTTTACTGTTAAGAGGGAATGCTATTACTTCTCTGATAGTTTCTGAATTAGATAATAGCATTAATATTCTGTCAATACCAGGGGCGATTCCAGCGTGTGGTGGTGCACCAAATTGAAATGCTGTGTATAAAGCGCCAAATTTAGTTTTTACTTCTTCTTCAGTATATCCTGCCATTGTAAAGGCTTTTAGCATAATGTTTATGTCATGGTTACGAACTGCACCAGAAGATAGTTCAATACCGTTACAAACAATGTCATATTGATATGCTAAAATGTCTAAAGGATTTTGATTTTCTAGAGCGTCTAATCCTCCTTGTGGCATTGAAAATGGGTTGTGGCTAAATGCAATATTGTCATGTTCGTCTAATTCAAACATTGGAAAGTCTATTATCCAACAGAATTGGAAAACATCATTATCTATTAACTCTAATCTTTTACCTAGTTTCATTCTTATTTGTCCGGCAAGTTCTGTGGCTCTTTTTTCATTATCTGCTATAAAGAAAATAGTGTCATTTTTGTGTAAATCGGCTAAAGTGATCAGACTTTGCTTTAGATTGTCGGGTATAAATTTATCAATTGGACCTTTAAAACTCATGTCTTCTTGAACCTCTAAATATCCTAGACCGGCCATTCCAATAGACTTTGCATAATCAAGCATTTTTTCATGAAATCCTTTTGACATGTGACCTTCTACTTTTATAGCTCTGACAGTTCTGTTGATAAATGGTTTAAAAGTACATTTTTTGAAAAAGTCAGATAGGTCTATAATATATAAAGGATTTCTTAAATCAGGTTTATCTGAACCGTATTTTAACATTGCTTCTTTATATGTGATTCTTGGAAATGGATAATTAGCAATTTTTTTGTCAGAGAATTTTTTAAAAGTATTATACATAACAGGTTCCATTACATTAAAAACATCTTCTTGAGATGCAAAACTCATTTCCATGTCTAATTGATAAAATTCACCAGGAGCTCTATCTGCACGTGCATCTTCATCTCTAAAACATGGTGCTACTTGAAAATATTTATCAATACCAGAAACCATTAGTAATTGTTTAAATTGTTGTGGTGCTTGTGGTAAAGCGTAAAATTTTCCAGGATGTAATCTGCTAGGAACTAGGTAATCTCTGGCTCCTTCTGGTGAAGAACTTGTTAGTATTGGAGTTTGAACCTCTAAAAATCCTTGTTCAATCATTTGATTTCTTAAATATTGTATAACCTTACTTCTTAAGATAAGATTATTTTTTAATCTTTCGCTTCTTAAATCTAAATAACGATATTGTAAGCGTAAATCTTCTCTAATGTCTTGTTTTGTGTTAATTTCAAAAGGTAGATTTTTTGTTCTTTTTCCTAAAATAGTGATTTCTTCAATTCTAATTTCAACTAATCCTGTTTTTAGTTTTGGGTTGATAGTTTCTTCGTCACGTTTTTTGACTTCGCCATATACTGTAACAGTAGATTCTAATGGAATATGTGAAGCAAAATCAACATCTTCTGCTTTTCCTGAAGTTACAACTTGTGTAATTCCATACATATCTCTTATGTCTAAAAAAACTAAACCTCCTAAATCACGAATTGTTTGAACCCAACCTGATATTTTGACTTTTTTTCCTATATCAGAAAGGCTAATTTCATCACATTTGTGTGTTCTGTAATCATTCATTATTACACCATTCCTTTCCCGAGGTATAATTTAATTGAAAAAAAGATAATCATAAACAATATTTTTTTTCAATAGTAACCTCATTATTGAACGTCAAAAAAACGTCCAATGCATATATATGCAGGGACGAAATAATTCCGCGGTACCACCCAGCTTGAAAATATAAAATATGATATATTTTCCACTTTATAAAATATGCTCCAATGTGTTTCACAAATTAGGTTGACCTTAAAGGGCTTACAGCCGGCGACCCTTATTCTCTTAAAGTAAGTTCTAATTGTTTTGCATTGTACAAACGCATTTTGATATCTTGTGAAAGTTTTTAACTTTCTATAGTGTTTACTATTTTACATACTTTATTCGTATTTGTCAATAAAAAATTAAAAAGTTTACTTGTAATTTTTAAAAAAGCGTTATATAATATGAAAAATTAAAAATAGGAGATGGTTACATGAAAGTAAGCAAAGAGGAGATTTTGCATATAGCAAAATTAGCAGATTTGACTTTAAATGATGATGAAGTAGAAAAATATTTGGAACATTTGCAAGATATATTGGAATTTGCAAATACTGTAAATAATGCACCTGTAGACGGATTGGATATAACAATAGGAGCAAATGAAGCAAAAAATGTATTTAGAAAAGATGAAATAAAAGTATTTGAAGATAGAGATGCATTATTGCAAAATGCACCAGAAAAAGAACAAAATATGTTTAAAATACCAAAAGTAATAAACTAAATGAAAATGTAGCTTGAAATTATTGAAGTTAAATTTTTTAAATGAATTTTAGGCATATTTAGGCATAGAGAAAGGAATGTGATAGAAATGGATATTACTGAATTAACAGTTCATGAATTAATTGAAAAATTAGAGAAAAAAGAACTAACATCAACAGAAATAACACAAAGTTATGTTGATAGAATAAAAGAAAAAGAACCAGAAGTACAAGCATTTGTAACAACATTAGAAGATGACGCTTTAAAACAAGCAAAAAATATAGATAAAAAGAGAGAATCAGGAGAAATAACTAATAAGTTAGCAGGGATACCTATAGGAATAAAAGATAATATGTGTACAAAAGGAATAAAAACAACATGTAGTTCACGTATGTTAGAAAATTTTGTGTCACCTTATGATGCAACAGTTGTGGAAAAATTAAATTCAGAAAATTTAATAGATTTAGGAAAATTAAATATGGATGAATTTGCAATGGGAGGTTCAACAGAATATTCATATTTTCATAAAACATTCAATCCATGGAATTTGAATAAGGTACCAGGAGGTTCATCAGGTGGAAGTGCGGCAGCAGTTGCAGCAAATATGGTGCCTTGGGCATTAGGAAGTGATACAGGTGGATCAATAAGACAACCATCAAGTTTTTGTGGAGTTGTAGGATTAAAACCAACTTATGGATTAGTATCACGTTATGGATTAGTAGCATTTGCATCATCATTAGACCAAATAGGACCAATAACAAAAGATGTAGAGGATGCAGCAATATTATTAAATTTAATTGCAGGACATGATGAAAAAGATACAACATCAGCAGATATGTCTAAAAGAGATTATACTAAAAACTTAAAAAGTAATATAAAGGGAAAGAAAATAGGTGTTCCTAAAGAATTTTTTGGAGAAGGAATAAATGCTGAAGTAAAAGAAAAATTACAACAAGCAATAGCTACATATAAAGAATTAGGTGCAGAGGTTGAAGAATTTTCATTGGATATAGCTAAATATTCATTGGCAACTTATTATATAATAGCGTGTGCAGAGGCAAGTTCAAATTTGGGTAGATTTGATGGAATACGTTATGGTTATAGAACACCAGAATTTTCAAATTTAAAAGAACTTTATAAGAAATCAAGAAGTGAAGGATTTGGACCAGAAGTAAAAAGAAGAATAATTTTAGGAACTTATGTGTTATCATCAGGATATTATGATGCTTATTATAAAAAGGCTCAACAAGTACGTACTTTAGTTATGAATGAATTTAATAAGGCATTTGAAAAATATGATGTGATATTAACACCAACAGCACCTACTGTAGCATTTGATATTGGTTCAAAATCAAATAATCCATTAGAGATGTATTTGGCAGATATATGCACAGTTTCTGTAAATATTGCAGGATTACCTGGAATTTCTATTCCATGTGGTGTTGATAGTGAAGGAATGCCAGTTGGAATGCAATTAATAGGAAATAAATTTGATGAAGAAAAATTATTAAATATGGCATATATTTTTGAACAAAAAACAAAATTCAGAGAAAAATATTCACCAAAATTTATTAAATAAGTATAGGTGCAAAATAGTTTTCCTTTAAAATCTAAATATAGAAATAAGGGATTTGTAGTTTGAAAGAATTAAAGAACTTTTATTACTATGTGTGCCTTTGAGTGAAGTGCGAAAGGAATGAATAAAAATGAATGATTATGAAGTAGTAATTGGACTAGAGGTCCATGCAGAATTATCAACAAAAACAAAAATATTCTGCTCATGTCCAACAAGTTTTGGAGCAGAACCAAATACACATGTATGTCCTATATGTATGGCAATGCCAGGAACATTACCAGTATTAAATGAAAAGGTAGTAGAATATGCGGTAAAAGCAGGATTGGCAACAAATTGTGAAATATCAAGAGATAGTAAAAATGATAGAAAAAATTATTTTTATCCAGATTTACCAAAATCATATCAAATATCACAATTTGACAAACCACTTTGTGAACATGGATATATAGAAATAGATACAGAAGAAGGTAAAAAGAAAATACGTTTATTAAGAATTCACATTGAAGAAGACGCAGGAAAATTAAATCATGATGAATTTGCAGGTGGAAGTTTAGTAGACTTGAATAGAGCAGGTGTTCCATTAATAGAAATGGTTTCAGAACCAGATTTAAGAAGTGCAGAAGAAGTAGAAAAATATTTGAAAAAACTAAAATCAATATTGGAATATATAGAAGTTTCAGATTGTAAAATGCAAGAAGGTTCTTTGCGTGCAGATGTAAATGTATCTGTTCGTAAAAAAGGTGATACAAAACTAGGAACTCGTACTGAAATGAAGAATATGAATTCTTTTAGAAGCATAACAAGAGCAATAGAATATGAAGTACAAAGACAAATTGATGTTATAGAAGATGGCGGAAAGGTAGAACAGGAAACATTAAGATGGGATGAAGTTTCAGGAAAAACTTTTTCAATGAGAGATAAAGAAGATGCTCAAGATTATAGATATTTTCCAGATCCTGATTTAGTGGCTATAAAATTATCAGAAGAGTATATAGAAAATATTAAAAAATCATTACCAGAATTGCCAGAAAGTAGAAAAGAACGTTATATGAATGAGTATAAATTATCAGAAAAAGATGCGAATATTATAACATCATCTAAGTATTTATCAGATTTGTTTGAAAAAGCTACAGAAATATGTAATAATGCAAAAGCTGTAAATAACTGGATTATATCAGATATATCAAGAATATTAAATGAAACAGAAATGGAACCAATACAAATACCATTTGATTATACACAATTGGCAAAATTAGTGATGTTAATTGACAAAGGTACAATTAGTTCAAGTATTGCTAAAAAGGTTTTAGTAGAATTATTTGAAAATCCAAGAGATCCAGAAGATATTATAAAGGAAAAAGGATGGATTCAAATTTCAGATGAAGGTGCAATAAAAGACATAGTTCTAAAAATATTAGATGAGAATCCTCAATCTATTGCAGATTTTAAAGCTGGAAAAGATAGAGCTTTAGGATTTTTAGTTGGACAAGCTATGAAACAAACAAAAGGAAAGGCAAATCCTAAAATGTTGAATGAAATGTTTTTAGATGAATTGAATAAATAGTGAGAATATTAAAATTTTAAGCTTCAACTTTTCAAGCCCTTATTATTAAGATTTTCTTAGTAATGAGGGCTTGAATATTGGTTAAGATATTTGCTAAATTCTGTTTTTAAAGGTAAAGATGTAAAATTTCAGTTTTAAATTAATCTTTTTTTTAAAGAATCTACTACAATACCGCAAATTAAAAATTCTACAGAAAATAGTAAACTTATTTGGAAGAGCATAATTCCAATATTAAAAATTATAGGTATTGAAAACCAAAAAATATATGTAATTAGAAGTGAGATTGATAATATGCATAATATGATACAAAATGTAATTCCATTTTTTATTATTAATTTTGTTTTTTGGTCTAAATTGTTTAGTGTATCTTTTATTTTATTTTTCATAAGCATCACCTAAATTGATGTTAGCATATATTGATATGCAAATCAATGGAAGTTTTGACCAAAAAAAATATTGAATTATATTTTACTATAATTCAATATTTTTTTTAATAAAAACTATGCATAATCTTTATTTTAAATTAAACTTAAGCCATAGCTGAATTTAATTTTTTTGATAAACTAGATTTTTTTCTAGCAGCAGTGTTTTTAACAATAACACCTTTTGTACAAGCTTGATCAATTTTCTTTGTAGCTTCTGAAAATAATTTTTTAGCTTCATCCATATTTCCAGCTTCGATAGCTTGTTCAAAATTTTTAATAGCTGATTTATATCCAGATTTTATCATATTATTTCTTAAAGTTTTTTTCTCAATTACTTTAACTCTCTTTTTTGCTGATTTAATATTTGGCATATCTAGCACCTCCTCTTAGTCAATATTACACTATAACATTAGGTATTCTACCATACTTTTTCATGTTTGGCAAGTGTTTACAGAAAAATTACACAGAATTTTAGAAAATTCCTTGTAAAGTAAATGCAAGTGTGATATATTGTAAAAGATAATAATTACAAAATAAGTTATGTTAAATTTTTATAAATACGATTAAAAGATAAATAATATAAAAGAAAAACAAGGAGAAGTGATAAATATGATAGCAATTGGAAGTGACCATGGAGGATACCAATTAAAAGAAAAAATAAAAAAATATTTAGAAGAAAAAGATATAGAATATAAAGATTATGGAACAAATAGTGAAGAAAGGACAGATTATCCAATATATGCAAAAAAAGTTGCAGAAGCTATTCAAAACGGAGAGGCAGATAAAGGAATTCTAATATGTCGTTCGGGATTTGGAATGACAGTAGCTGCAAATAAATTCAAAGGAATAAGAGCAGCAGCAATATATAATGAAGAATCTGCAAAATTTGCGAAAGCAGATGATGATATAAATGTAATAACATTAGGTGCAGATTATTTAACAGAAAATGAAGCTATATGTATAATAAGAAATTGGTTAGCTTCAGAATTTAAAGGCGGAAAATATGAAGAAAGACTAAAAATGGTAGAAGAGATAGAAAGAAATAATATGAAATAAATATAGGATATGGGGGTATTAATATGTGGGGAGATATAGCCATTGCATTTATACTTGCATTTGTAGTAGCATTTGTAGCAACGCCATATACTATGAAAATAGCAAAAAAGATAGGTGCAGAAGATATACCAAAAGATAAAAGAAGAACACACAAAAGAACAATACCTAAATTTGGAGGACCAGCAGTAATACTAGGTTTTTTAGTATCAACAATATATTTATTAATAGTAATGTCATTAGAAAAAACAATAAACTTATTTGGAGTAGAACAATATGCAAAAAAATTAATAGGATTTTTTATAGCAATAATAATATTAGCAATTTTTTGTGTAGTAGATGATACAAAAACAATAAAGCCTCTAACAAAGTTGACAGGACAATTATTAGCAGCAATAATAGTTGTATTATCTGGAATAACTATAGATGGAATAACATTGCCATTTCTAAATTTTCCAGAAATGCATGAAGTTATATCTGTAATTTTAACAATAGTATGGATAGTAATAGTAACAAATGCGATAAATTTGATAGATGGGTTAGATGGCTTATCATCTGGTATATCTGTAATATCAGCTGTATCATTATTAATAATATTTGTATTAAATGGTTCATCAATGGTGTCAATAGTTTTGATAACAGCTTTAGCAGGGGCTTTAGTAGGATTTTTACCATATAATTTTTCACCTGCTAAGACTTTTTTAGGGGATACTGGATCAAATTTTTTAGGATTTTCTTTATCAATAATATCAATATTAGGTTCAGCAAAAACATATACAGCAGCTGTAATTGTATTACCATTAATAGTTTTGGGTTTACCAATATTTGATACTTTTATGGCAATAGTAAGAAGAATAATAAAGGGAAAATCAATAAAGGCAGTTTTTAAAGCTGATAAAGGGCATTTGCATCATAGATTATTAGCTAAAGGATATAGTCAAAAACAAGCAGTTATATTGCTTTATGGTGTTAGTGCTATATTAGGTATGTTTGCAATAATAATATGTGATAGTGGGATATGGAAGGCACTTTCATTTTTACTTATTGTAATTGTTGCAATAGTGGCAGGTTATAGAAATTTTTCACCAGAAAGAACAGGAAAAGAATCTTATGAGTGCTTACAGTGTAAATATATATATAATCCAAAAGTTGGGAATGAGAAAGCAGGCATAAAACCAGGAACTGAATTTAAAAATTTACCAGATTCATGGGTTTGCCCAGTTTGTGGTGAAAGTAAAGATATGTTTCAAGTTCATCAAGATGATAGATAGTAATATAAAGTTATGATTATATAATATTAATCATGACTTTTTAATATTATATGAAACTTCTCCGAACTTTTTACAAAATATACATAATATGTTGACAAACATTTTGCGCGATGATATAATTGTGCAAGATATTTAATTATGTAATATTATGAGAAATTTCATAATATTAGCAAAAGTAAATATACTTTTTAGAAAGGAGTTTAAGTGAGTAACTATTAATGGATTGAAAATGGAGGACAAAGATTTTGAGAAAAGAACAATTTAAAAAAATTGCACAAATACGGCCCAAAAAGATTTTTTGCCCTATTTGCGAAGAATGGGTAGAAAATGAAGGAATAGGTTTGAAAATTGTTCATAAATGTGCATTTGAAAGGTTTAAATTCATTTATGATACAGATGAATATAAAGTATTTTTGGAGCCAGATGCTTTTTGTGCAAGAATAAATGATAATAATGAGCAGGTTGATTATAGACGTATTAAAATAGATGAAAATGAGGTTTATTTTAATAGTACTGTAGAGAAAGTTTATAATAAATGTAACGGTGAAATCTTTACTATTAAATGTGATAAGTGTTATAATTTTTTTAGATGGTATCCAGAAGGGAAAGCTTCTATAACTTTTAAATTCGAATACGATAAAAAAGATTTGATTAAAGCAGGTCTTTGGGATGATGAAAAAGTGGAAGAAATGGAAGAATCAAGTGAGCAGTGTGAAGAAAATAAAGATCAGGAGGAAAAAACTATGGCAGCAGAATTAGCAGGAAAAACAGGATTAGTAGCAGGATTAGGAGAAGTGTCTAAAGGCTTTGATTTCAAATCAATTGCTAATGATTTAGGTGTTGAGTTTGGAATTAATCCAGATAGTAGAGTAAAATCTACTTTGCTTGGAACAGTCTTTGAGTACGAAGATGGCCGGTACAGGGGATTTGATCGAAAAACAGGTCTAGTAACAGATTATGCTTCTATTAAGGCTATTTCATTACCAGCAGTTGTAGTTCCGGTGACTTCTGTAAAAAAAGGAGAAATGATTCTTCGAAACGGTGAATTTTTCTTTATTACTGAGGCAGAAAACCCAAAAGAAGTAAAGGGTGCAAACTTACAGACTTTAAAGGAAGAAAAGCTGCTTCCGGTAGCAAATCCTATTGGAGTAATGTGTTATACAAGACTTATTTCATTAGGAGAAATACTGGGATTTAAAGGTGAGACAACTCAGAATGCAAAAATTGCATTGTGGATTGTAACATTACTTGCTAAAAAGATTAGTGAAGAAAGTATTGACTCTGTTAATGAAAAAATTACTGATTTAACAGATAAGAGCGAAAAGTACTTTGAGTTGTTGTTCCCATTTGCGATTGTTGCTTTTGCAGCACGTATTATTAATGAGGATAAAAAGGGAAAAGAAAAAAATGGAATTAATGGTAAGAATATTGCAGAAGCAGTGAAAAATACATTTGGTATTGATATGCCGGAGTTAAATGACCAAAAAAATATTAAAAGATTAGCAGTAGTTGGTGCGGCAACAGGTGCGGTAGCGTTACTTCTTAAAAAGAAATTAGAAGAAATAGCAAATAAATGTGAAGGAGAAGAAGTAAATAAGCAGGAATCAAAAGATACAATTTCAAAGATTTATGCTATTGTAAAACCGTACGAGAAAACTATCAAAAAAATCTTGCCAGTTGCTCTTGCTATCTGTGCATTAAAATTATTTAATGGTGAAAAATTTGATGAAGTTCAGGAAAAGTTGGAAGGTGTATTAGAGACTGTTGAGACAACTGTTTGCAGTAAGTTTGGCGTTAGTAATGAAATCTTTAGCAAAGAGAACATCAAGAAGGTTCTTATTATTGCAGGAGTATTGGCTGTAGTTTTTGTAGCTTATGGCAAAAAAATCAAAGGTGAAGAAACTGCTGAAAATGCTAAATTTACAGAATTGCTTAAAGGAGTGGCACCAATTATTCCTGTAGTAGTATTAGTATTTCCGCAGCTCAAAAAAGTTTTCTCAAAATTTATGAAAGATACGGAAGAAGGTGCTGTTGATGCCGAAGTAGTAAGTTCTGATGAGACAGAAGAGCATTTTGAGACAGGAAGTGAAGATAAAGTAGTGGAAAATGCAGAAAATGCTGAAATGAAAACGGATTCTTGCGGAAATGAAACTACTTCTGAAACAGTAACAGATTCTTCAGAAAATGAAACAGCAACTGATGAAAATTAATAGTATTACTTAAAAAATTTGTAAAATAGGAACTGTAAAAGTGAAGATTTTATAAAATAATCTAAAAAGATAGGGGAAAGAGGCTACTGATGATATCAGTGGTCTTTTTTCAAATAGTAGTATGGAACAAATTTTATGTTAAAAAAATTATTTAAAAAGGTTGTTTAGTCATATTTAATCAAAATAAAATATTGACAAAATGTATTGAGAATGATATAATTTGGCCAGATATTTAATTATGTGATATTATGAAAATTTTCATAATATCAATAAAAAATATACTTTTTAGAAAGGGGAAAATTAAGTAGCTGTTAATTGCATAATAGGAGGATTACAATTTGAGGAAAAATGAATTTTACCAAATATCAAAATTAAAACCAAAAAAGATTTATATTAGAGCAGGTGAACAGATTTTTGAAGATAAAAATGTCTCATATTATGAAGAAACCTATTCGACTTATGCACATGCAGAAACCAACGGCAAATTTGGTGATTGCCGTTTTGTATTTGAGTATGAGGCAGAACGTATTCGTCTTGATTTTGGTGGACATTGTATGTCTTGGTATGCGGATAGAAAATATATAGACATACATCAAATTACACTTGGTATACGTAACAAGGATATTTACTTTGAATTTGGAGTAGAAAAGTCTTGTGGTTATTGTACTAATGGGGATTCTCGTGAAGTAGCTGTTTGTAGGAATATCTTTAAGAATGGTAATAAAAAAGTAATTTATAAAATTAGGTTTGAATATGATGAGGAAGATTTAATAAGAGTTGGCTTATTAGAAAGAAATTCAAAAAAAGGTAAAGGATGTAATGAACTTATTGAAGAAAAAACAGTAGATGAATCTAAAAACGAGAATAGCAAAAGTGATAATGGAAATCAGGAGGATGAAAACATGGCTAAAAAGAATGCAATAAATAATTTGGCAACAACAGCAACTATTGAAGAAGTAGCAAAAGCTTTTGATTTAAAGACAATGGCTAATGATTTAGGTATTGAGTTCGGAATTAATCCAGATAGTAGAGTAAAATCTACTTTGCTTGGAACAGTCTTTGAGTACGAAGATGGCCGGTACAGAGGATTTGATCGAAGTACTGGTGTAGTAACTGATTATGTTTCTATTAAGGCAATTTCATTACCTAGTGTAATTATTCCAGCTGCAGCTGTAAAAGTTGGAGATATGATATTGCGTAACAACGAATTTTACTTTATAACAAAAGCTGAAAAAGCAGGTAAGGTTTGTGGGGCAAATATCACAACATTAAAAGAAGAAACATTACTTCCTGTTGCAAATCCAATTGGAATTAAATGTTATACCAGATTAATTTCTCTTGGTGAAGTTATTGGTTTTAAAGGAGAAACAAATCAGAATACAAAAATTATGCTTTGGATTGCAACAATACTTACAAAAAAATTATTTGAAGAAGGTATTGACAATGCAAATCAGAAGATTATGAAATTTTCTGATGAAACCGGAAAGTATATGGAGTTATTATTTCCTTTTGCTGCTGTAGCATTTGCTTCTTATGCAATTAAAGGGAAAGACCTGGATCTCAAAAAGATTTCTGAAACTGTTAAAAATACATTTGGTTTTAATATGCCGGAGCTGAATGATAAGAAAAATATTAAAAGGTTGGCGGCAGTTGGACTTGCTACAAGTGTAGCAGTTGTATTTTTAAAAACAAAATTGGAAGAGGCATCAGGCAAAGATGAAGTAGATCAGGAAGAAGCCAAAAATACTATGTCGAAAGTTTATGATTTAGTAAAGCCTTATGAAAAAACTATTAAAAAAGTACTTCCTTTAGCACTTGCAATTTGTGCTGTTAAGCTTTTTAATGATGGTAAAATTGAAGAAATCCAGGATAATCTGGAAGGTATATTATTAATAGCACAAGATGCTATTTCTGAAAAGTTTGGCATTGATGAAGATGCTTTTACCAAGGAAAATATTAAAAAGTTTGCAATTGTAGCAGGTGTTGCTGTGGTTGCGTTTATGGTTTATGGTAAAAAAATCAAAGGTGAAGGAACAGAAGAGAATGCCAAATTTACTGAATTGCTTAAAGTAATAGCACCCATGCTTCCTGTTGTAGTGGTAGCATTTCCACAGCTCAAAAAGTTTTTCTTGAAATTTATTAATAAAGATGAATTGGCAGTTGATGATGAACAGCTTAACGAAGAAGATGACGAGGAATAATTAAACAAAAAAGCGTTATGCAAAATATCTGAATTATCTTTAATTTGATTCTGTGCAGTACTTAATTACTTAGTTTTAAGGAGGAATTTTATGGGATTATCTTTTAGAAAACGGATAAATCTTGGAAATGGGACAGTTTTAAATATTAGTAAATCAGGAATTTCTGTAAGCCAGAAACTTGGAAAAAATATTACAGTAAATTCAAAAAGAGGGGTAACAGTAAAAGTCGCAAAGGGAATTTCATATAAAGTTCCAAAATCTAAAAAGAAATAAAACATAAAAGTTACCTGCTAGTAATACTAGCAGGTAACTTTTTCCTATAATACAAAAAAATCAAAAGGTCTTTGGCAATGTCCAAAGACCTTTTGATATTTAGAAACTTATTAAATCTGTCAAGACTATTTTTTTTCTCATTTCTTCAATAAAACTAAATAAGAGATCTAAAGAAATGTATGTAGGTGTGCCATTTTTAAATTCTACTACGGTCTGTACTTTTTCAGGCATAGTTTTTATAATAGAGTTTAAATCTGGATACAACGTTGCTAACGCAAGATTGGTTTTGTTCCAATCGTTGTGTAAAACTTGTTTTGCTAAATCTGGATGCTCATTGAAATCTTTATTGAATTTGTCAATGTCACAAATAGATTTATTTGAGTAAAACAATTTATCCACCATTAGATGATGCATATAACCTGTAATAAAAAGGCTGTTGCCATCAAGTTTGCCATCTTCTAAAATTTTTCTTATTGCAGAAAAATTTGCATGGTTGGTGTCAGAAGGTTCTGAGCCAAAATGCGTTCCACCGTGACTTGCATCGCAGAGTAACAGTACTTCTTCATAACGTGGCTTGTCAATGACACATTTTGAAAAGAGTTTGTCGTATTCCAGTTCTGTTGGAGTATGTTTTTTCCATAAGTCTGGAGCGATAATTCCTAATAATCCAATTTTTGAGTTCCGAAGTTTTTCTGGTGCTGACGCCAAGTGAATAAAATATCCGGGCATATTAGTCTCCTTTTTAATAATTCAATGTTAACGGGTTTCTTTACAACAATAATTATTTTTGTAAAACATATACCTCCTTTTTTAGTGTATAGGTAGTATATCATATTTTAGAATTTATGTAAATGATTTTGACAAAATAATAATAATGTGTTATATTAAAAAACAGAAAAAAATCTGAAGAAAGGAGATTTTAGTGTGAACAATGATAAAATAGTAAGAATGCTGGCTTATAATGGAAGAATATCAGTTGTGTGTGCAAATACAACTAAATTAGTAGAAGAAGCAAGAAAAGTACATGATTTAAGTCCAGTAATGACAGCTGTATTTGGAAGATTACTTACAATTACTAGTATAATGGCATCAGAAATGAAATCAAATAAAGATAAAATAACTGTACAACTAAAGGGAAATGGACCAGCAGGTAATTTATTAGTAACTGCAAATAATTTCCCAAAATTAAAAGGTTATGTAACAGAACCTCATGTAGATATTCCATTAAATGAATTTGGAAAAATAGATGTTTCAGGAGCAATTGGAACAAGTGGATATATAAATGTAATAAAAGATATAGGTTTAAAAGAACCTTATGTAGGAATATGCCCTTTGGTATCAGGAGAAATAGCAGAAGATTTTGCGGAATATTTTGTGAAATCAGAGCAAAAAAATACTGCAGTTGGATTAGGAGTTTTAGTAAATAAAGAGGGAGTAAAATCAGCAGGAGGTTATATTATAACACCAATGCCAGATGCAACAGAAGAAGATATATCAAATGTTGAGAAAAATATATTTAAAGCTGGTGCAATATCAAAAATGTTAGATCAAAATTTAACATTAAAAGAAATAGGAGAAAAAATAACAGGAGATAATAATATACAAATATTGGAGGAGAATATAACCCCAGTATATGAATGTGATTGTTCAAAAGAACATATGTCAGATGCTTTAAAGACTTTAGGAAAGAAAGAATTAGAAAAAATTATAAATGAAGATGAAAAGGCAGAATTAACATGTCATTTTTGTAATAAAAAATATATGTTTACAAAAAAAGAGTTAGAAAATATAAAAAATGAGATTAAATAAGAATAGTTATAAAATTTATTGTAAAAAAGTAACTAAATATATGAAAATTAAAAATAGTAAGGAGTAATGTTGAAATGGAAAATAAAGTATTAGTTTTTGGTCATAAAAATCCAGATACAGATTCAATTTGTTCAAGTATAGTAAGTGAGATATTAAGTCATAAAAATGGTTGGGATTGTGTTGAAGCAAGAAGATTAGGAAGTGTTAATAAAGAAACACAATATGTATTAGATTATTTAGGTATAGAAGCACCAGAATTGCTAGAAAAAGTAGAAGAAGGACAACAAGTATTATTAGTAGATCATAATGAATTTAATCAAAGTGTGGAAGGAATAGAAAAAGCAGAAATTTTAGGAGTAACAGATCATCATAGAATAGCTAATTTTGAAACTTCAAATCCTTTATATTATATAGCTAAACCTTATGGTTGTACTTCAACCATTTTATTTGAGCAATTTAAACAATTTGGACACAAAATAGAAAAGAAAGAAGCAATATTAATGGCAAGTAGTATAATATCAGATACATTATTGTTAAAATCTCCAACAACAACAGAATATGACAAAAAAGCATTGCAAGAATTAGGAAAAATAGCAAATATTAATGTAGAAGAATATGGTTTGAAAATGTTAAAAGCAGGAACAGATTTAGATGATTTTTCAGCTGAGGAATTAATAGATTTAGATGCTAAGAGCTTAGATAAAAATGGAGTAAAATTTGTGATAGCACAAGTAAATACAGTAAGTATAGAAGATGTTTTAAAAAGAAAAGCTGAATTGGAAAATGCAATTAATGAAAAAATAAACAAAGATGGATTGGCTTTATTTGTATTGGCAATAACAGATATTTTAAATAGTAATTCTCAAATTATTGCTTTGGGAGAAAAAGCTATTTCTGTAGAAAGTGCCTTTGAAAGAAAATTAGAAGATAATATGATGTTTTTGAAAGGTGTTGTTTCAAGAAAAAAACAATTATTACCAGCTATTGATAAAAATATTTAAGGTGTAATCGTAAAATTATTAATAAAGAATTCAATGTTAATAATTTTACGATATTGTAATATTCTAGGAAAGTTCTCTGAACTTCCTAGAATATTACATATAACAATGCACAGAAAATTTATTTCATAAATTTTCGCGCGCGAACAAAGATGCGGACTTTAAAATGTTCTAAATAGTGCAAATGCTATTAATGTCCGCTTTTGTTCTTTTTATATATATTTTATGTCTACTTCAACAAGGCAAATTTGACAAAAAAAGAAAAATGTGTTATATTAGGAAAAGTACTTTCAAAAAATGAATATAATAAAATAAGGAGAAGAAAAATGAAAATAAAACTTAATATAAAAAATGTGCTAACATTAGGGATTACAGCAATAATAATAACATCAACTAGCCTATTTTTTATGAATACCAGTCTAGCAGCTAATACTGCAAAAGTAACGGTAGACACAGCGAACCTTAGAGAAACAACAAGTTCAGATTCTAAGATATTAGACTTAGTAAACAAAGGAGAAAGTGTAGAAGTTTTAGAAACAAAAGGAGAATGGTATAAAGTTAAGTACAAAAATATAACAGGATATTTAAGAAAAGATTTAGTACAACTAAATAATGAAACAACAAAAACAGATAATGAAAATACAACAAAGACTAATAATGTTACAGAAAATGTACAAACATCAAAAAATGAAGAAAATAGCGTAAATGAAGGAAGTAGTACAGCTGTAGAAGTAGCAAATAAATTAGAGGATATAGAAGTAGATACAGTAGAAAAATATAAAACAAAAGAAGATGTAAAACTAAAAGTAATACCTTTAATAAATGCCTTAGAATTAGAAGAGGTAAAAAAAGATACAGAGGTAGAAGTAAAAGATACAATTAATAATTGGATATGTGTAACTGTACAAGGAAAACAAGGTTGGGTAATAGCTGATAAATTAGAAAAGCTAGAAAAAGTGGAAACTAAAACACAAGAAAGTACTAGTAAAAATCAAGAAACAAGTACGGAGCAAAATGTTGAGCAAGAAAATTCTAATCAAAATGTTCAACAACAAGAACAAAGCAATGTACAAGAAACTCAACAAGTGCAAAATACTCAAACAGAAACAGTTAAACAAACTTCAAAAACAATGTATATAAATACAGAAACAGTAAATTTAAGAAGTAGTTCAGATAGAACATCAACAATAGTAGTTCAATTGGCTATAAATACAAAGGTTGAAGTTGTATCAGAGGAAAATGGATGGAGTAAAGTAAGTGTAAATGGCAAAGAAGGATATATTTTATCTTCACTATTGTCAGCAACAAAACAAGAAACATCAAGAGGTGCAACAGAATCAAGAATAGCAACAGCAAATAAAGCTGCAACAACAACTACAAATACAAATACACAAACTCAAAGTGCACAAACAACAAAAGCAAATACAAGTACAAATACATCAACACAAACTGCAACAAGTACTGGAACAGGTGCAAGTGTTGTAGCATATGCAAAACAATTTATTGGAACTAAATATACTTATGGGGGATCATCTCCATCAACTGGATTTGATTGTTCAGGTTTTACGTCTTATGTATATAAACATTTTGGAATATCATTACCACGTACATCTGGAGGTCAATCAGGAGTAGGAACAGCTGTATCAAAAGCAAACTTACAAGCAGGAGATTTAGTAATATATAGAGGTCATGTTGCAATATATGTTGGTGGTGGTAATGTAATACATTCACCAAGACCAGGAAAAACAGTATGTATTGTACCATTAGGGCAAGCAGCAGGTGGATTTTCTGGAGGTAGAAGAATTATAAAATAATTATAATTAGAGGAGGGATTTTTTATTGAAAAGACCGATTTTAATTATAGCAATAGGTTATATAATAGGTATATTAGGGGGACTATACTTACAGATAAGTATAGTTCTTTTTTTGATATTTATTGCTATAATAATCTTATTAAAAATTAATGAAAATAAGATGATGAGGTTAAAAAGATATAGTAGATATATACGATTATATATTAATCATAAAACCATATTAATTTTAACAATTACAGCAGTGATAGGAAGTGGAGTTATATATTTTAATGAAAAAGAGTATGAAAATTTTCAAGATAAATTATTAAAAGTGGAAAATGTAATGTTGATAGGTAAGGTTGAGAGAGAAGAAAAATCAAATGAATATGGTAAAATATATAAAGTAAAAATACAATCAATTATACAAAATGGAAATGAATATAAGATTAATAAAAAAAGTATATATGTATATCAAAAGAGTAGTAACAAAATTACAATGAAATATGGGGATATAATAAAAGTAGAGGGGAAATTTGAAGAACCGGCAGGTAGAAGAAATTATAAAGGTTTTGATTATAAATTGTATTTGAAAACTAAAGGGATAATAGGCAATTTAAAATTAACAAATATAAAGATGATTGAAAATAAAATAGTGACACCAATAGAGTATTTGGAATGTAAGAGTATAAGTTTATTTGATAATTTGAAGGGAAAAGCAAATACATTATTGCCTAATGAAATATCAAGTGTTTTTATAGGTTTAATGTTTGGTAATACTTCGGGAATATCAGATGATGTAAAGGAAGATTTTAGAAATGCTAATATGTCTCATGTTTTAGCTGTTTCTGGAATGCATATGTCATATTTGATTTTATTTTCTACGTATGTGTTCGGAAAAATTTTAGGAAAAAGACAATCATATTATATGTCAATAATTTTAATAGTGTTATATATGTTTTTAACTGGATTTTCGGCTTCAATTGTAAGGGCTGGAATTATGGGGATAATATTAATATGCTCAAAAATATTTTATAAATGTAATGATATATTAACAAGTTTATCAATTGCTGTGTTATTAATACTAATTAGAAATCCATATATAATATTAGATTTAAGTTTTCAGTTTTCATTTGGAGGAACATTAGGAATAGTTTTATTTCAAAATTTTATTTCAAAAAATTTTTTAGAAAAAGTTATAAATTCAAAAAGAATAGTTGATATTTTATCTGTAACAATTTCAGCACAATTAGTAATATTACCAATTAGTTTGGTACATTTTAATATAGTAAATGTATATTTTATTCTAAGTAATGTTATTATAGGATTTATAATAGGTCCGATAATGATTTTCTGTTTTATATTTTTAATAAGTATTATCATTAATATTAAATTTGCAGAAATATTTTCATTAATTTTACAAATAGTTTTAAGAATATTAATTTTTATATCAAAAGTTTCAAAATTGCCATATTCAAGTATATATGTGGCAACACCAAACTGTATTCAAATATTTTTTTATTTTCTTTTTATAATTAGTTTTTTTGCTGTTTTTTATATGTATAAAACTCCTAAAATACTCCCAACTGTAAAGAGATTTAGAAATATAATAGCAATGCTAAAGTTTTATATAAAGTATAGATTTTCTGATAACAAGAAAATTGTGAGTAAAATATTGAGTGTTATTTTGATGATTTTTATAATTGTTATTAAAATAGTGCCTAAAGATTTAAGTATTCATTTTATAGATGTTAATCAAGGTGATAGCACTTTTATAGTTACTCCAAATGGAAAATCTATTTTGGTAGATGGTGGAGGAAATGCATATTCTAATGTTGGAAAAAATATATTGTTACCTTATGTTTTAGATAGAGGATATACAAAAATAGATGTAGTTATTATAAGTCATACAGATTTGGATCATTGTGATGGAATTATTTATTTGATGGAAAAGATAAAAATTAAAACAGTTATAATGGGTAAACAATATGAAGAAAGTGATAATTATAAAAAGATTATTGCACTTGCAAAAAACAAAAAGATAGCTGTGAAATTTGTTGAAGCAGGAAATAACATAAATATAGAGAAGAATTTATGCTTAGAGGTTTTGTGGCCAAATTCTAAAAACAAGATTTTAGAGAATTCTATAAATAATAATTCTTTGGTATTTAAGTTAAAATATAAAAATTTTTCGATGTTATTTACAGGTGATATAGAAGAATTAGCGGAAAAGAAAATTTTGCAAAGTTATGGAAAAAATTTGGAATCAACAGTATTAAAAATAGCACATCATGGTTCTAAAACTTCAACAAATATTAATTTTTTGAATGCAGTTAATCCGAAATATGCTTTAATTGGTGTTGGAAAAAATAATAAATTTGGACATCCTTCAAAAGAGACTATAAAAAAATTGAATGATTTGAATGTAAAAATATATAGGACAGATGAACTTGGTGAAATAACAATAAATGTGAATAAAAGAGTTGCAATAAGTACATACTAAAATAAATGTTAAAATTTGAAAGTATAAATCAAAGATAAAGGCGTGTTTTTTATGCAAATTTATTAATATGTAAAATATAATTAAGAGTTATTTGTTTATGAAAGGAAAGTGTTAGTGGTGAAAAAATTTTTTATAGTATTGGCTGGATTAAGTGTTGTAGTGTGTGCAATTTATGCTGGTAGTAAAATGTATGAAAAAAATAATCATAGTTCTGAGCAAGCAAAGATGGATAGTTTGGCTGAAATTATAGAAGATGATTGTACAGAACAGTGGAATGAGTTAAATAGTTTGGAACAGGATAATATTCAGGCAAATAGCCAGGAAAGTGTACGTTTATCTCCTAAATGTAGTGTGATATATGAAACTAAATATGAGAAATGTGGACATGTTTCAAGACAGTATAAAAATATTACTCAAGATTTGGTTAATAAAACTGAAAGAGATATAAATGGATTGTATCCAGATTGGGCTGTTAAAGAATTTGATTCTAATGAACTTGTACTTTTGAAATCAGAGAGTGGAGAGTGTGGAGAACATTATATATTGAGAGATGTGGATGGTAAAGTTGTAGTGAATTTGTTAAATGAAAATGGGGAAGAAAAAGAATTTGAAAAAACAGATATATCTATAGAATATTTAACAGATACTGATAAAATTGATATTGAAAAAGGTTTGAAAGTTTATGGTAAGGAGAACTTAAGCCAAATAATAGAAGATTATGAGTAAAAGAGGGATTTTGTTATATATGTATTGTTATTTTTTATATTATAGGAAATTTGATGAACTTTCCCATAATATAAAAAATGCGAAATTTGGTTTAACAAATTTCGCGTACAAATAAATAATAATGTATAAAAATATTTATTTAGTATTAGATTTTTTTTGTGTATTTTTTTTATTGATAATAACTGGTTGTTTTTCTTTTTTTAAATCACTTTTATTTATAAATCCGTCTTTATATAAGTATTTAACATACATAATAAAAGAGAATATAGTTGCTATAACAGCAATGCAATAAAGAATAAAGTCTAAGTTTTGCCAGATTCCTGTAAGAGCAAATTCTTTATTAATTAAAGAACATACAATTGCTAAATAGAAAAGTACAGTAGCTAATTTTCCAAACCATTTGCTGTATACTACTACATCTTTACCATAAAGGAAAGATGCTCCGATAATCATTAAAAGTTCTTTTAAAAGTACAACTATAAGAATCCAAAAAGGTATGATTTTTTGGAAAACAAGTGTTGCTAAAACAGAAATCTGAGTAAGTTTGTCAGCTAAAGGGTCCATTAATTTACCAAAATTAGTAATAAGGTTAAATTTTCTTGCAATTGCACCATCTAAAATATCAGTAATTCCAGAGATTGTAAAAAATATAAAACCTAATAGATAATGTCCTGTAAAAATAAAATATAAAATAACGGGTATGAGGATAAACCTCAAAATAGTTAGAATATTTGGTATGTTTTTTTGCATGTTTAATTACATCCTTTCAAACTTTATAAATTATTTATTTTGCTTCAAAAGTTAAATGATCATCTATAAAATCAACATTAATTGTTTGACCATTTGAAAATTCACCTCTTAGAATTTTTTCTGATATTTCATCTTCAATATAACGTTGTATAGCTCTTCTTAAAGGTCTTGCTCCAAATTTGATATTTGTACCTTTTTCTAAAATGAAATGTTTTGCTGTATCAGATACAATTAAGTTCATGTCTTTTTCTTTTAGTGCTTTTTGAGTATCTTTTAGCATTAAATCGACAATTTGAATTAATTCGTTTTCAGTTAGAGAATCGAAAACAACTATTTCATCAATTCTGTTTAGAAATTCAGGTCTGAAAGTAGATTTTAGAGTATCTTCGATTTTTCCTTTATCAATAGTTTGTTTTCCAAATCCGATAGAATTAGTATTTAAATTAGAGCCTGCATTTGAAGTCATTATTATAACAGTATTTGCGAAACTTACAGTATTTCCTTGACTGTCTGTTAGTTTTCCATCATCTAAAACTTGTAGTAAAAGATTGAATACATCTGGATGGGCTTTTTCAATTTCATCTAATAGAATAATTGAATAAGGTTTTCTTTTAACTTTTTCAGTTAATTGTCCTGCATCATCATATCCAACATATCCTGGAGGTGCACCTATTAATTTAGCTGTAGAGTGACTTTCCATGTATTCAGACATATCTATTCTAATCATAGAATCTTCTTTTCCAAACATTTCGAAAGCAAGGCTTTTTGCTAATTCCGTTTTACCAACACCAGTAGGTCCAACAAATATAAAAGAAGGTGGTCTTTTTGTACTTTGTAATCCAGCACGATTTCTGCGGATTGCTCTTGATACAACACTAACGGCTTGATCTTGACCAATAACTCTTTTATGCAAGTTTGTTTCTAAATTTAATAGTTTTTGAGTTTCTTCTTCAGTTATTTTTTTAACTGGGATTTTTGTCCAGCTTTCTATAACTGTGGCGATATCTTGTACTGTTAAGTTTTTTAGTTTCATTTTTTTGTTTAAGTCATCTATTTTTTCGATTAATTGACATTCACGTGTTTTTAAATCAGCTGCTTTTTGGTAGTCTTCTGTGGAATCAGCAGCAATTACTTCTTCTTTTTCTGCTTGAACTTCTGATAATTCTTTTTTTAGCATTTCTAATTTGTATAAATCTTTATTTTCTAAATTGATGCGAGAACATGCTTCATCTAAAATATCAATTGCTTTGTCTGGTAAGAATCTATCATGAATGTACTTTTCTGACATTATAACTGCTTGTTTTATTACATCATTAGAAATTTTTACTTTATGGTATTCTTCGTAATATTTTTTGATTCCTTCTAGGATTTTTATAGAGTCGTCAGTGTTTGGTTCTTCTATTAAAACTTGTTGAAAACGACGTTCTAGTGCAGAATCTTTTTCTATATATTTACGATATTCTTTTAGAGTAGTTGTTCCTATTAGTTGAATTTCTCCATTAGAAAGTGCTGGTTTTAAAATGTTTGCTGCATTCATAGAATGTTCACCGTCACCTGCACCTATTATATTGTGTATTTCATCTATTACTAGAATTATATTTCCATATTGTTTACATTCATCTATAATGCCTTTCATACGAGATTCAAATTGACCTCTGAATTGTGTACCAGCTATAACAGAAGTCATATCTAATAAATATACTTCTTTGTTTAATAGTTTTGCAGGTACATTTTGATTTGCTATTTTTATTGCTAAACCTTGAGCAATAGCTGTTTTACCAACACCAGGTTCACCAATTAGGCATGGGTTATTTTTAGAACGTCTATTTAAAATTTGTATTATTCTTTGTATTTCTTTGTCTCTACCTATAACCATATCAAGCTCACCATTTTTGGCTTTATTTGTTAGGTTAGTTCCATAGGTATCAAGATATTTTTTCTTTTTGTTTTGTTTTTGATTTTTCTTTTTTTCAACTTTTATTTTTTTTCTTGAATTATTTTGTGATGCAAGTTCTTCTTGAGATTCTAAGTTTGGATCATCGTCTCCATTAAGAAGGCTTGAAAAAATACTACCTAATGGAATAGCAGCTCCTGCAATATGTGGTTTTTCACTATCATCTAAGTCTTCTTCGTCTATGTTGTCTGTGCCAAATGTGAAGGCTCCGTCAATTTTGTTGATGTCATCTAATGATATATTTTCAGCAAAATCTTTAAAAATATTTTCAAATTGTTTTTTCATTTCTTCCATACTTACAGGGTCATGTGCTAATACATCATTTTGCCTATATAAAGTTTCTAAAGGATCAATTCCTTGTTTTTTTGCACAATTATAGCATAATCCTTCAAGTTTTTTATTGTTTCCTTTTTCATCGCTTTTTTCAAAAAATAAGATGGCAGGATTTTTATTACATTTTGAACATAACATAGTTTTGTTTTCCTCATTTCTTTATAAAATTTAAGTATATATATAATACCTCAAATTTGCTAAATAGTCAATAAATTTTAATGTAATTGTTTATAATAAAAACCTTGCAATTTCAAAAATTATATAGTAAAATTAGGACATGAAAAAGTGAAAGAAAGGAGAGTATGACTGAGTAATGTCATACGAAAACAAATGAAGATGAAAAATGAAAAGGGTGTAACATTACTAAGTTTAGTAATTGCAGTTATAGTTTTATCAATAATATCTGGTATATCAGTAACAACAGGAGTTGGTAGTATACGAAGTGCAAAATACACTGAATTGCAAACTGAATTAAAAGTAATGCAAGCAAAGATAAATGAAATAGGAGATATTTATGAGGAAGAAAATAAGACATTAGGAACAGATATAGGTACAAATGAACAGGAAATCTTAGGTACAACAGAAGTAGAAGAACAATTAAAAAAGAAAGCTGGAAATGATACAGCAAAATTAGAAACAATAAAAAATGGTTTTCGTTTATGCACACAAGATTATATAAAACAAGAATTAGGAATAGAAAGTGTGAAAAGGGATTATATTGTGAATTTAAGTGAAAGAATAGTAGTTGCTGATAAAAAGTATAGCTATCAAGATGTCGATTATTATATGTTAGAACAAATGCAAAATTCTTTGTATAATGTTACATATAATAATCAGATTTCTTCAACAGGTAGTTTTACAGTTACTAGTACAAAAGAAAATTCACAATATAAAATAACAATCAAAGTAAATCATCAAAAATATGTTTCAAACTGGCAAATTAAATATAAATTACAAAGTGAATCGACATGGCATGAAGCAAATGATTTGAGTTTTTATGTTACAAGTGCAGGAACATATCAAATAAAGGTTGGATTTGGTGACGAAGTTGATTTAGGAACAAAAACTGTTACAGTTAATTAGCAATTTAGGAAGGAATGATTTTTTAAAATGAAGGAAAAATTTTTAGAACTATTAAAAACAGTAAATAGAGAAGGAATAAATGATTTAATAGATTTTATAGAAAAAACAGATTTTTTTAAAGCACCAGCAAGTACAAGATTTCATGGAAATTATGAAGGTGGACTTGTTGAACATAGTTTAAAGGTATATGAAATATTAAAACATAAAGTTGAAACAAATATAGAACCATTACAAGTTTCGGAAGAATCATTGATAATAATAGCTTTATTACATGATTTGTGTAAGGCAAACTTTTATAAAGTTGATTATAGAAATGCAAAAAATGCTTTAGGAGTATGGGAAAAGGTACCATATTATGCTATAGATGATACAATACCTTATGGACATGGAGAAAAATCAGTAATGATGATAACAGAATATATGAAATTAACACCAGAAGAAAAATATTGTATAAGATGGCACATGGGATTTACAGAACCAAAGGAACAATATACAACAATTGGAGTGGCTTATAAAAAATATCCACTAGCTTTATTAGTGCATGAAGCAGATTTGGAGTCTACATATTTTTATAATATATAGTGATAAAAAATGTTAATAATAAAAAAGAAAAGGATAAGGTGAAAAATGTTAGCATATATAAAAGGAACTTTAGAAATAAAAATGACAGATTATGTTGTAATAGATGTAGGAGGATTAGGCTATAAAGTGTATATGTCTGCAATAGGAATGGAAAAATTAGGCAATATAGGTGATAAAGTAAAAGTATATACATATTACAGAGTTAGAGAAGATGATATAAGTATATTTGGATTTAATACAAATGAAGAATTAAGAATGTTTGAATTAATATTATCTGTAAGTGGTGTAGGAGCTAAAACGGCTTTAACAATAATTGCAGTGACAGAACCTTCAGAATTTGCAATAGCAGTTATTTCAGATGATGTTTCATATTTAACTAAAATACCTGGAATAGGAGCTAAGTCTGCACAAAGAATAATTTTAGAACTTAAGGATAAAATGAAAAAAGAGAATTCGATAACAAAAACTAAGAATTTGAAACTTAAAGAAGCGGTAGTAGATAGTAGCAAAGTTGATGAGGCAATTTCAGCTTTACAAGTGTTAGGGTATAATAAAAAAGAAATAGAAAAAGTATTTATGAAATTAGATAAAAAAGATTTATCAACAGAAGATTTGATAAGAAAAGGACTTGGAATGTTGGCTAATTAAAATGGAAGGAATGAATGTAAAGATGGTAAACCAAAATGAACCATTGGCATATAGGGTAAGACCAAAATCTTTGGAAGAATATGTTGGACAAGAACATGTAATAGGAAAAGGCAAGATTTTATATAGAACAATAAAGGCAGATAGGTTGTCAAGTATTATTTTATTTGGTCCTCCTGGTTGTGGAAAAACATCTTTAGCAAGAGTTATAAGTGAAACAACGAAATATAAGTTTTATAAAATAAATGCCGTATCAGCAGGTGTTTCAGATATAAAGAGAGTAATAGAAGAAACAAAAAATTTTATGTTAAATCCAGCAGGAAAAAGTATTTTATTTATTGATGAAATTCATAGATTCAATAAATTACAACAAGATGCTTTATTGCCTTATGTAGAAAATGGAACAATAATATTAATAGGTGCAACAACAGAAAATCCGTATTTTGAAGTAAATAAGGCTTTAATATCAAGATCTATGGTAATTAAATTAGAGCCATTAACTATAGAAAATATATATACAATTTTAAAAAATGCATTGAAAAGTAAAGAAGGTTTGCGGAGAATATAATGTAAAAATAGATGATGAGTTATTAAAAAAACTAGCTTTAATTAGTAATGGGGATGTACGTACAGCTTTAAATGGACTAGAAGTAGCAGTGTTAACTACAAAGATGCAAGCTGATGGATATATACATATTACTGAAGACGATATAAAAAATAGTATTCAAGAAAGAAAAGCGATTTTTGATAAAAATGGAGATTCACATTATGATAATATAAGTGCTTTTATAAAATCTATGAGAGGTTCTGATCCTGATGCAGTGTTATTCTATTTGGCAAGAGCAATTGATGGTGGTGAAGATCCAATGTTTTTAGCAAGAAGGATTATGATATGTGCTTCAGAAGATGTTGGATTAGCTAATCCAGATGCTTTAGTAGTTGCTAATAGTGCAATGCAAGCAGTACATCTAGTAGGAATGCCAGAAGCAAGAATAATATTGGCGGAAGCAGCAGTTTATGTTGCTAATTCTCCAAAATCAAATTCAACTTATATGGGAATAAATAATGCATTAGATGATGTTAAAAATAGTGATACTGGAGAAATACCTATGTATATAAGGAATGCTCCAATAGAAGGTATGGAAAAATTAGGATATGGTCAAGGATATTTATATCCACATGATTATCCTGGAAATTATGTAGAACAACAATATTTACCTGAGAAAATAAAAGATAAAAAATATTATGTGCCTGGTGAAAATGATAAACTAAGAATAAATCCGCAAAAATTAGAAAAAAAAGAAAAATCTAAAAAAAAATAAAATAAATAGAATAAATAAAAGGTATATTTTTTATAAAAAAGGAAAACCTACTATAAAAGTAGGTTTTTTGATGAAAAATTTTTTTAAAAAAATTATAATTGGATTTTTAGCTGGTTTTGTTAGTGGTTTATTTTCTACAGGTGGTGGCTTAATTTTAGTTCCGGCTTTTATATATTTGCTAAAGGAAGAACCAAAAAGAGCTAGAGGAACATCAATATTTTGTATTTTACCAATGGTTTTAACAAGTAGTTTTTTTTATTATAAGGAAAATTATATTGGGTGGAAAATAGCAATATTATGCGCTATTGGAGGAACAATTGGTGGATATATAGGTGCAAAAATTTTAAAAAGGCTTCCGGAAAAAATAATGAAAATAGTTTTTACGATTTTTCTTATTTATGCATCATATAATATGTTGTTTAAATAATAATGTATAAAAATATAACAAAAATTTGACGTTCATAAACTAAAAATGCATTTTTGTAAATAAAAATGTAAAAATATAGGAAAATATGTCATAATATAAAATGCCAAATAGATTTTAGAAAAGCAAATGTTGAAAAAATTATTAAAAAAGACACGGATTTTATAATGTTAATGGATATGTTATTTATGTCCGTTTTTGTTTGTGACTAAAATTTTTTCATGTGCCGAAAAGAAAGGAATGGGATAAAATGAAAAATGCTAATAATCAGCACATCTGGAAGACTACAAATGAAAAATATCTATTTGAGTTACAAAAGTTTCTAGATTTATTAGATAATGTAAAAGAGGAAAAGCTACGAAAAGAATTAATTTATCAACTAAATAGGTTTGACAAAGTAATTACAGAAATCGCAGAGCAACATATAACCTAGAAACAAAAAGGAGAAAGGAAAATGTTTGAAATAGTTATAGGAGTTATTTCAGGAATTGTTAGTGGAACTGGAATGGGAGGAGGTACTATTCTCATTTTCCTTTTGACGTTTTTTTGTGGAATAGAGCAACATATTGCACAAGCAACAAATTTGATTTTTTTTATTCCTACTTCTTTGATTGCAATAATTGTGAATGTTAAAAATAAAAATGTTAATTTAAAACTAGGATTGATTATAGCTGTTTATGGAATTTTGGGAGCTATTGTTGGTGCTAATGTATCAATGCATTTGGATATGAAAAGTTTAAGAAAGTATTTTGGGATTTTTTTACTAGTTGTTAGTGTACATGAAATATATTCCATAATTAAACAGTATAAAAAAGAAAAAATTGACAAAAATAAAAGTAAATTATAAAGAAGGGAAAGTGATATTATGAAATTTGCTAAAGGTTTAGTAATAGGTGGTTTACTTGCAACAGGTGTTTTAATGATGTATTCTGAAAGTGATATGTTAAATAAAAATAAGAAAAAGTTAATGAAAAAGGGTAAGAAAATGATTAGAACATTAGAAAATTGGTAATAAAGAAAAAAAGAGGGCACATTATTAAAAATATGCCTTCTTTAATTATATTGTGATATATAAGGAATGTTAAGCAATTTTTTTTATATATGAAAACTATAACTATTAAGCTATATAAGTGTTATTTTTCACAATTATCTTCACAGCATCTTTCATCTTTGTCACATTTTTCGTGTTTTTCATCATTTAAAAAGCAATCACATTTATCATGTTTCTCGCCTTTTAAGCATTTTCCTTCGTGGAAACATTTTGCACAAATTTTTATTTTTTTAGTATCATTTGCCCAAATTTGTAGAGCGTATTTTCTTCCTGGACAAAGAGGTCCAAAAACAAATTCTCCTTCTTTGTCAGTAAATGTGTGTCCTATTGGTCTTCTGTCTTCTTTTCCACAGTCATAAGCTACTTCAACTAATTTTACAACTGCATTGGCAACAGGCTCTTTAAAACAGTTTTTTACAACACCATATATAACGTCACGATTGTCTTCTTGTAATATTATGTCTAAATCAAATTGTTTTCCTCCTGATATAACGCCGTCTACATCTAAAATAGGGCAATGAGGTTTATTTGAATCCATTTCCATTTTTATCACATACCTTTCTTTAAATAAACAAGTAAATAGTTTATTTGTTATATAATATGAAAAAAAATTAAAAGTGTGAAAAATGTCGAAAACGGGAAAAGTATTGAAAAGCCTTATGTTTATAATAATTTTTAAAATGTAGAATTTTGTCGAAAACGGGTTTTTTTGAAAAATTTGTGTTTTTGTGAAATAAGTGGTATAATAAAAGTGTAGTGTTTAGTCAAAGGAGGAGTTTGTATGAAAAATAATAATGATAAAGTAATAAATTTAGAGTTAAAAGGTAAGAAGGATGCAAGAAGAATTGCAGTAATAAAAAGAAAAGAAATGGAAAGAAGAAACGAGATTAAAAAAATAAAAATATTTGGAGTTGTTTCTGCTTTAGCAATAGCAGCAACATTGGGAGTAGGTAGTTATACAGATGCAAAAGTAGATAAAGCAGCTAAAAAATTAGCCATGCAAGCAGAGATTGATGAAAGACAATATGAAGCACAAAAACAACAGGCTACAGAAGATTTTTATAATAGAATAAAAGTTAGTGCTGATGAGTTGGAAAATACAGATGAATTGTCTAATACTACAGATGTTATGGAGAAAATATTAGAGAAGTATAATAGCCAAATGCCAGATGAAGTTGAAAAAATAAATAGAGAAGATTTAGGAATTGTAAAGGAAAGTTTAGGTAATGGAAATATATATAGATCTTATGATTCTGAAGATAAGGTAAAATATATCCAAAATCATATAGCTAATTTAGGAGAAGAAGGTAGGGATATTGATTGGGTAGATGCAGAAGATATAGAAAATGTTATAGCAATAATAGATAAAGAGAATCATACAGCAATAGCTGGAATGGGAGAGATAGATGGAGAATATGTTCCAGTAGAAATTCAGCAAATGATTTTAGGAAGTGAGCCTAATAATCCTTATGTGGAATCTGATTATTATGTGAGATTAAAAGGAAGCAAAGAGAATTATGAAAAACTAGAAGAAGCATATCAAAAACGTGTAAAGGAATTGAATGAGCAATCAAAAGGAGATTCAGAAATGGAAATTTCTTAAGATAATTTTAATTGAAAAATAAATTAAAAACAAGTTAAAGTAAAGAGTATTTAATAGTATAAAAATCCACTTTTTGTAAACAATAAGTATAAAAGAACTTATGTGCAAGGAGTGGAATTTTTTTGAAAGAAAATAAAAAATTACAAATAAATGGTACTATGCTAGAAAAAGAACAATTAAAAAAACATTTAGAAAAAATAGCATCAAGCCATAATATAATTAATAAAAGTCAAAAAGACACATATCCAGTGCCAGAACTAATAAAAGACTATGAAATTATAAAAGAAGTATATAAAATGTTAAATCAACATGTAAGTATGAAAATAAATATACATCCAGCAGGTGAGTGGTTATTAGATAATTTTTATATAATAGAGGAAACAGTAAAACAAATAGAAAAAGAATTAACATTAAAAAAGTATATAAATTTTGTAGGAATAGCAAATGGGGAATATGCAGGATATGCAAGAATATATGTGTTAGCTAGTGAAATTGTAGCATATACAGAAAATAAAATAGAAAAAGAAAATTTAGAAGAGTATTTGCAAAGTTACCAAAATAAAAAAACGTTGAGTATGGATGAAATATGGAATATAGGTACATTTATACAAATAGCTATAATTCACAATATAGCACAGATAAGTGAAAAAATAGCAAGTAATCAAGCTCAAAAGTATAAAGTAGAAAGTATAGTAGAAAGATTAATAGATGGAAAAACAAAACAAGAGCAGATTTATAAAGAATATAAAGAAAAGACGCATAACTTTAATAAAGTAATGTTAAAAGATATGAGATATCCATTTATAGAATATATGTCATATACATTAAAAAGATATGGTAAAAAAGGAACAAGGTATTTAAAAGTTTTAGAGGAAATAGTAGAAAAAACACGGAATGACAGTTTCAGAAGTAATACAAAAAGAACATTTTGATGTTGCAATACAAAAAGTATTAATAGGGAATAGTATAACAAGTTTAAAAACAATACAAAGAATAAACTTTTTAGAAATTTTTGAAAAGATAAATGGTGTAGAAGATGTTTTAAAACAAGATCCAAGTAATGTATATCAAAATATGGATTGGAAAACAAAGGAATATTATAGAAATAAAATAAAAGAGATATCTGAAAAAACAAAAATATCAGAAATATATATAGCACGAAAAATATTAGAAATAGCAAAAAAAGGAGAAGGTAAAAAGGCGCATATTGGGTATTATTTAATTGATAATGGGCTAGAGACATTATATGAAAATCTAAAATGTAAATACAGAAAAACAAGAAGTAGTAAGGTAAAAGTACAACAATTTATATCACTAATAATTATACTTACAGTGCTACTTTCAACATTAATAACAGTAATATTTAATTGCGAAATGATAAGAGAAAATGTAGAAATTTCAATGACTACAAGAATAATTTTAAATGTAGTATTGGTAATATTATTATTAATACCATGCAGTGAGATAGTAACACAAATAGTGCAATTTATTTTAAATGAAGTTGTAAAACCTAAGCTGATTCCAAAAATGGATTATCAAAATGGGATACCAGAAGAAAAGGCTACAATGGTTGTTATACCGACAATAGTGAAAACAAGTGAAAAAGTGAAAGAATTAATGAAAAAGTTAGAAGTTTTTTATATAGCAAATAAATCGGAAAATTTGTATTTTACATTATTAGGAGATTGCTCTGAAAGTAGTAAAGAAAAAGAAGATTTTGATAAGGGAGTAATAGAGGAAGGAAAAAAGCAAATAGAGATATTGAATAAAAAATATAGTAAAGAATATGAAATACCTATTTTTAATTTTGTTTATAGAAAAAGAGTATGGAATGAAAAAGAAGGAAGTTATTTAGGTTGGGAAAGAAAAAGAGGAATGTTAAATCAGTTAAATGAGTATTTACTAAAAAATTTAGCAGATCCTTTTTTATATAATAGTATAGAAAAAATTCCACAAATAAAATATATAATAACTTTGGATGCAGATACAGATTTAGTGTTAAATACAGCACAAGAGTTAGTAGGAGCAATGTCACATATATTGAATACTCCAGTTATAGATGAACAAAAAAATGTGGTTGTTGATGGGTATGGAATAATGCAGCCACGTGTTGGAGTTAATTTAGATGTGAGTTTAAAAACAATTTTTACAAAGATATTTGCAGGGGCAGGAGGTATTGATAATTATACAAATGCCATATCTGATATATATCAAGATAATTTTAAAGAAGGAATTTTTACTGGAAAGGGAATATATGATTTACAAGTATTTTCAAAAGTTTTGAAAGATGAGATACCAGAAAATACTGTATTGAGCCATGATTTATTAGAAGGTTGTTATTTAAGATGTGGTTTGGTTTCTGACATAATGCTAATGGATGGATATCCAACAAAATATAATAGTTTTATGAACAGACTTTCAAGATGGATTAGAGGAGATTGGCAAATAACCAATTGGTTAAAAAGTAGAAAATTAAATTTACTTTCAAAATATAAAATAAGAGATAACTTAAGAAGAAGTTTATTAGAAATATCAATAATAGTAGTAGCTATTTATGTAACAATTTTGGGATATATTTATCAAATATCAGTAAAAGGTTTATTAATACTTATATCATTAATAGTGATAATCTCTCAAATATTGGAATTGATAAATAAATGTATTTGCAAGAAGGATGGCGAGCAGAGACAAAAGACTTTTGCACCACAAATATCAGGAATTAAAGGTATAATTTTAAGGGCGATAATAACTTTAGGATGTTTGCCATATAAATCTTATGTTTCATTAAAATCAATATTAAAGACAATATATAGAAAAAATATAAGTAAAAAACATTTATTAGAATGGATGACATCAGAAGAGGCAGAAAAGCAATCAAAAACAGATGTATTTTCTTATTATAAACAAATGGCAATAAGCTGGATTTTTGGAATAATTACAATAATATTAAATGTTTATAATTTTAATATAAAAAATATATTTGGTGTTTTATTGGGAATTTTGTGGGTATTAATTCCCTTTATAATGTGTGAAATAAGTAAAGAAATAAAGAAAAAAACGCCAATAGAGACTTTAAGTAATGAAAATAAACAATATTTATTAAGTATTGCAAAATCAACATGGGCATTTTTTGAAACATATTTGAATGAGAAAAATAATTATTTAATAACAGACAATTATCAAGAAGGAAGAAAGCAAAAGACTGTATCAAGAACATCTTCTACCAATATAGGACTTTCGTTATTAGCGGTAATATCAAGTTATGATTTAGGTTTTATAACTTTGGAAAAGACAATCGAATTATTAAAAAAGATATTAGATACAATAATAAGTTTGGAAAAATGGAATGGGCATTTATATAATTGGTATGATACGATAACTAAAAAACCATTGATACCAAGATATATATCAACAGTTGATAGTGGAAATTTTGTTGGATATTTATATACTACAAAAACTTTTTTGGAACAATCGAATTTACCAGATTTAGAATTTTATATAAATTATATAGATACAATGATAAATGAAACGGATTTTTCTTTATTATATGATAAGGAAAAACAGATTTTTTCTATAGGCTGTAATATAGAGGAAAATAAATTAACTGATTCATATTATGATTTATTAGCTTCTGAGGCTAGACAGGCAAGTTTAGTGGCAATTGCAAAAAAAGATGTGCCTGCAAAGCATTGGAATAAATTAAGTAGAACACTTACAATATTGGGAAAATATAAAGGGTTAATATCATGGTCTGGAACATCTTTTGAATATTTAATGCCTAATATTAATATTCCAAAATATGAGGGAAGTTTGTTAGATGAATCATGTAAATTTATGATAATGAGCCAAAAGGAGTATGCTAAAAAATTGCAGATACCTTGGGGGATTTCAGAAGCGGCTTTTAATTTAAAGGATTTACAAGGAAATTATCAATATAAGGCTTTTGGAATACCATGGTTAGGTTTAAAAAGAGGATTAGCAGATGAAATGGTTACATCAACTTATGGAAGTGTTTTGGCGGTTTCTGATCAACCACAAGAGGTTATAAAAAACTTGAAAGTACTAGAAGAATATGGAATGAATGGAAAATATGGTTTTTATGAATCAATAGATTTTACGCCTGAAAGAGTAGAAAAGGCAACACCTGTTAAAACTTATATGGCACATCATCAAGCACTGATATTATTAGCGATAAATAATTTATTTAATAATAATATATTACAAAAAAGATTTGTTGAAAATCCAGAAATAAGTAGTGTATCGATACTTTTACAAGAAAGAATGCCTGAAACGTCAATAATAACTAAGGAAACTAAAGAAAAAATAGAAAAGCCAAAATATCAGGATTATGAAGATTATAGTGTTGTTTCTTATGACAAATTAGATGATCGATTGATACGTGGAAATGTTATATCAAATGAAGATTATGTAATAGCAATGAATCAAAAAGGAGAGGGAGTAAGTAAATATAAAGATATATATATAAATAGATTTAAGAAAACAGATGATTATCCACAAGGGATTTTTGTTGATATAAAAAATATTAAAACAAAAAATATATGGAGCTCGTGCCAATATAAGGAAACTAATAATTATAAAATAAGTTTTATGCCAGATAAGATTGAACAGGAAATAGAGCAGGATAATATAAAAACAAAAATACAAACAATTGTCACTCCTAATGATATTTCTGAAATTAGAAAAATCACTTTAGAAAATAGGGGATTAGAAGAAGAAATATTAGAAGTAACCACATATTTTGAGCCAGTACTTTCAAAAAAAGAACAAGATTATGCACATCCAGTGTTTAATAATTTGTTTTTAAAGTTTGATTATGATGAAGAAACAAATAGTATATTAGTGAAAAGGAGAACAAGAGAGAAAAGTGAGAAAAAAATATATTTAGCAGTAAATTTATTTGCACCAGAAATGGAAACTATAGGGCAACTGGAATTTGAAATAGATAAAGAGAAATTTACAGGAAGAGGAAATATACAAGTTCCAGAGATGATAAGAAATTCAACTCCATTATCACAAAAAATATCATTAGTAACGGAAGGGATAGTTGCATTAAAAAGGACGGTAAAGATAAAACCACAAGAAAAAATAGAATTGGATTTAATAATAGCAGTTGGTGAAAGCAAAGAAATTCCATTAGAGAATATTAAAAAATATCAAAATAAAGAAAATGTGGAAAAAGCATTTGAAATATCAAAAGCACAGATAGAAGCACAAAGTAGGTATTTAAGAATAAAGGGAAAAGATATAGAACAATATCAAAAATTATTATCTTATATTATTTTTGATAATCCAAGTAAAAAATCTCAACTAGATAAATTGCCTAAGAAAATGTATGAACAAAGTGAATTGTGGAAATATGGAATATCAGGAGATTTGCCAATAATTTTGGTAAAAGTAAAAGACTTGAATGATTCTGATGTTATTAAACAAATATTAAAAGCATTTGAGTTTTTTAGAATAAAAAAAGTAGAAGTGGAATTAGTGTTAATTGATGAAGAAAAACATAGTTATGAAAATTATGTAAGAGAAGAAATGGAAAATATAGTGTTAAATTTACATTTAGCATATTTAAAAAATATAAGAGGTGGTATATTCCAACTTAATAAAAATGAAATAGATAAAAAAGATATGGAATTATTAGAATTTGTTGCTACAGTGATAATTGATAGTAATAAAGGAAGTTTAAAAAATGCAATAAGCGATATAGAAGAAGAGTACTTTGAAAAAACAAAAGTTTTAGAAGATGAAGAAAGCTCAATTGTGATAAAAGAGGAAAAAATAGAAAATAATAGTTTTTTTAAAATTGATGATGATTTGAAATATTTTAATGAGTATGGTGCTTTTTCAAGTGACGGAAAAGAATATTTAATAAAATTAAATAGGAAGAATAGATTACCTACAGTATGGTCACATATATTGGCAAATAAAAAATTTGGAACATTGGTTACAGAAAATATGGGTGGATATACGTGGTATAAAAATAGTAGGTTAAATCGTATAACTTCATGGGCTAATATGCCAAATTATGATATACCATCAGAGGCTATATATTTGAAAGATGAGGAAACTAAAAAAGTATGGTCTTTGGGGTTGAATCCGATGCCAGATAATAATGAGTATGATGTTGTTTATGGATTTGGATATGCAAAATATATTCATAAAAGTAATGGAATTGAGCAGGTATTAGATGTATTTGTGCCAAAAGAGGATAGTATAAAGGTTCAAATATTACATTTGAAAAATACTACGCCAAACAGAAAAAAATTAAAGATTTATTATTATAACAAACTTGTTATAGGAGAAGATGAACAAAAAATAACAGAATATATAAATTTGAAATATGACAAAAATAATAATGTGTTAATTGCGGAAAATTTGTATAATAGTGATTTTAGAGAAGTTGTTTATATGTCGAGTAGTGAAAAAATAAAATCTTATACAGGTGATAAAAAATTCTTTTTTGGAAATGGTGGAATTGAGAATCCAAATGGAATAAGAAAAGTAATGTTGAATAACATAGGAAGTTTAGGAAAAAGTAGTTGTGCTGTTTATCAAATAGAAGTGGAAATAGAAAGTTTTGGAGAAAAAGAAATTTCTATATTGTTAGGAGCAGAGGAAAATATTTTAGATAGTAAGAATATTGCGTATAAATATAGTAAGATTCAGAATTGCAAACAAGAATTAGAAATTATAAAAAGTGAGTGGAAAGATAAATTAGAAAAATTACAAGTATATACACCAATAGAATCAATAAATATAATGCTTAATGGTTGGATATTATATCAAACAGTATCAAGTAGATTATTAGGGAAAACAGGATATTATCAATCAGGTGGAGCGTATGGGTTTAGAGATCAATTACAAGATACGTTTTGTTTAAAATATGTGGATTCAGAATATTTAAAACAACAGATAATAAAACATAGTAAACATCAATTTGAAGAAGGAGATGTAGAACATTGGTGGCATGATGAAACTAAAAGAGGTATAAGAACAAGATTTTCTGATGATTTGTTATGGCTTGTGTATGCTACATTAGAGTATATTGATTTTACTGGTGATAATCAAATTTTGGATATTGAAACACCATATTTAAAAGGTCAAATATTAGAACAAGGAATAGATGAAAGATATGATAAATATGTTGAAAGTGAAAAATTGGGTACTATATATGAACATTGTGTAAAAGCAATAGAGAAAGCATTAAATTTTGGAGAGCATGGATTACCTAGAATTGGTTCAGGAGACTGGAATGATGGAATGAGCGAAGTTGGTAATAAGGGCAAAGGTGAAAGTGTATGGCTTGGATTTTTCTTATATAATATATTAGATAGATTTATAAAAATAGTAGAAGAAAATGGTGATTTTGATAGAGTTGAAAGATATAAAAAAATAAAACAAGAATTAAGGAAAGCTTTAAATACTAGTGGTTGGGATGGTAGATGGTATAAAAGAGCATTTACAGATGATGGTCAAGTACTTGGAAGTATGGAAAATGAGGAATGTAGAATAGATAGTATAGCGCAAAGTTGGTCAATAATATCAAATGCGGGTGATAATGATAAGAAATATATATCAATGGAAAGTTTGGAAAATCATCTTGTTGATAAAGAAAATGGAATAATAAAATTGTTAGATCCACCATTTGAAAAAGGTAAATTAGAACCTGGATATATAAAAGCGTATTTGCCTGGAGTAAGAGAAAATGGAGGCCAGTATACACATGCAAGTTGTTGGGTAGTTATTGCAGAGGCTATGTTAGGCTTTGGTGAAAAGGCATTTGAGTTATATAAAATGATAAATCCGATAGAACATGCTAGAACAAAGGAGATGGCCCAAAAATATAAAGTAGAACCTTATGTAATACCAGCAGATATTTATGGTGCAGGAAATTTGGTAGGAAGAGGTGGCTGGACATGGTATACAGGTTCATCTTGTTGGTATTATAAAGCTGGAGTAGAATATATATTAGGAATAAAAATAGAAAAAGGAATTTTAAAAATTAATCCGTGTATACCTAAAGATTGGAAAACTTTTTCTGTAAGATATAAATGGAAAAATACACTTTATAATATATTAGTTGAAAATCCAAATGGAAATGAAATAGGTGTTAAAAAAATAGTTATTGATGGTATAGAGCAAATGTCTAATGAGATTAGGCTTCAAGAAAATGCTGGTGTTATAAATGTAGAGGTGTTTTTGAGTTAAGATTTTTCGGCTAAAAATGATTTAAAAATCAAAAAAACACTTGTGTAAATGTAAGAATTGTGATATAAATATATTTGAAATAAAACTACGAAAGGGCGGAGTTTTTGTGGAAAATATGAACAAGGATGTAAAAACAGTTTTAATAGTAGATGATGAACAGGCTATAATAGATGTTTTAAAATTTAATTTGTTAAAAGAGGGTTATAGAACAATAGAGGCTAAAGATGGGCAAACAGGATTGGAAATGGCTTTAAAGGAAAGACCAAATTTGATAATGCTAGATATAATGTTACCAAAAATGGATGGTTTAACAGTATGCCAAAGAGTAAAAAGTGTTGTTAATATACCAATAGTTATATTGACGGCAAAAGATGAGGAAGTTGATAAAATAGTAGGATTAGAACTCGGTGCTGATGATTATATCACAAAACCATTTAGTGTAAGAGAGTTAATTGCTAGAGTCAAGGCCAATATTAGAAAAGCAGATGTGACTTTAGATCAACAAACAAATGAAATTACTGAAACAGAAAAGCCTAAGACTAAAGCTAATAAAATAATAGTAGGTGATTTGGAATTAGATTTAGATAGATTTGAAGTGAAGGTAAGAGGAAAAGTAATTGATTTAACACTTAGAGAATTTGAGGTATTAAAATTCTTAGCAAGTCAACCTGGTCAAGTTACAACGAGAGAAATATTACTTGAAAAAGTGTGGGGATATGAATATTATGGTGATATTAGAACTGTAGATGTTACTGTAAGAAGAATAAGAGAAAAGATTGAAACAGATACATCAGCACCGAAAATTTTAATTACTAAAAGAGGAGTAGGTTATTATATTGCAACAGAATAATATTACCAAAAATTGACATTTTTGATTTTTAGAGTTATAATATATTTGTAATAAAAAATTATATTATAACTCTTTGAATATTTTCAAAGAGAAATCAAAAGAAAAGAGGAACAGACAGCTATGGACGAGAGACTAATGAAACAAATAATAATTGATGGTGTAAAGGCAGGAAAATGGCAGTATCTTAATGAATTTGTTAAGTATGCTATTAGCAGAATGGCAATTCAGAATCAAGATGTTACTATTGCACAAGTTTTTGATGAATGGGCTGAAAACAGATGCATAAATCCATCAGAAACAAATTTTTCTGAGTTAAGATTGAACTTAGATTATTATTTGCCAAAGGAAAAATATAAAGCTATTTCACATTTATGTGATTTGCTTTATGTTTAAGTGAAGTAAATCTGGTTGAAAAGCTAATTTTCAACCAGATTTATATTTTATATTATAGGAAAGTTCTTTGAACTTTCCTATAATATAAAATATAAAAAGGCACAGAAATTTGTTTTGTAAATTTTGCTCACGAACAAAAATGCGGATTTTTAATGTTTTAAATAGTACAAATGCTACTATTAATGTTTGCTTTTGTTTAGTTGTTTTAAGTGATACTTGAAAGACAATATAAACACATAAGTACCAAAATATGGAAGGTGAACTAAAACAATATAGGTCTTAAAATGTCGAATATTGCGATGAAAAGTCAAAAAATAAAGTAAATTTGGTTGACAAATAAATTTTGACTCGTTATACTGAATTTAAGAATTATAATTCCAATTTTTTATTTCAAATTTTTAAATCTAAAAAAATCCACATTAACAGAAGAAAGAAAATAATTTTAGAGAGGAGGTACATAAGCATAAAATAATGAATCAAGAATTAGTTTGTAATAGAAATTATGTATTAAAGAAAATACTGTCTAATGAAAACTATAAAAATATAATAAAAGACATGATACAAAGTATATTGAAAATAGATATACAAAAAATAGGTCTGAATAGTTATATAGATATTCTTGAAAAATATATTCCTGCATATCAAAAAATGGGAGTAGTTGATGTTAGAGTAATGACTAAAAAAGGAGAAGAGTTTAACATAGGAATACAATTTGTAGATGGTAAACATATTCAGAAAAAGATAGCATTATATTATTTATTTGTTCATTCAAATCAAATTTATTATGAAGATCAAAGAAAAATAGCTAAGACAATTACTATTAATATCTTAGATTTTACGTATTATCAAACTTTGGAGTATCATAAAATAGAATTTTTAAATAAGTTTAAGTCAATAGATTTTAGTGAAGAAAATGCGGAAACGCATATCGTAGAATTACCCAAATTTAAAATTAATAATGATAAAAAAATGTCAAAACAAGAGCAATGGATTGCATATTTTAAAGGTGCAGATGCAAAAGTAATAGAAAAAATAAAAGAAGAGAATATTTATATAAAATATTTAGATGAACTAGTGAAAGAATATTGGAGAAAAGAAAAAATATAGAAAAGAAAAAATATAGAAAAGAAAAATAAAAAAGAATAGAATAACAAATATAGGAAATTGCACTTGAAATGCAATTTCCTAGACTATAATATAACAAGAATGTGATATTTTTTAAGTAAAATTCGTGTATGAATAAAGGATTTAAAAAAGCTTTAGATACTGTGAATGTTATTGAAGTTTGTATTTATGTTTAATGTGCAGATTTGGCACCATTTTTTAATGTGATTTTTACAACAGTTCCTTCTTCTACTTTTGAATTTGCTGGTGGATCTTGAGATACCACGGTACCAGTTCCATCTATTGAAACATTTAGATTTAATGAGTGCAGAGCATTTTGTGCTTGTGCTGAAGTTTTTAAATTTAAGTCAGGTACTGTAACAGAAGTTCTAGCAGTGTTTGTATTATCATAAAGCATTATTATAGAGTCTTTTGATAATGAAACTCCAGGTTTTGGAACTTGGTCAGATACTGTAGTTTCGTTTTTATTTTGACTGGTTACAGATTTTACTTTGAATCCAGCATTAGTTAATACTTTTTCTGCTTCTGTAAATGTTTTATTTCTGACATCAGATATTTGTACTAGGTTTGAAGAATTTGTGTCTGTTGATTCAGAAGGTACTCCCATAATTGGTAAGATTTCTGTTAACATTTGAGATGCAACAGGTGCTGCGACTTGACCACCTTGTTGACCTTTGTTTAAACCATAGAAACATACAAGTAAAACAATTTGAGTATCTTCAACAGGTGAGATTGCAACAAAAGATGCAACATAACCTTCACTTTCTTTGCCATCTGGTGGTTCAGATGTACCAGTTTTTCCACCAACAGAATATCCAGTAACAGCACCACGGTAACCTGTACCATCAACTACAACTGATTCCATTAATTCTTTCATTGTATTTGCAGTTTCTTTAGAAAGGACTTGTCTTACTTGAGTTGGTTCTATAGATGTGACTGCACCAGTATCTGTATTAGTGATTTTATCAACGATCATTGGTTTCATTAAAATTCCATCATTTGCAATCGCTGAGATTGCTGTAATCATCTGCAAAGGGGTGATATTAAGCCTTTGCCCAAAAGACATTGTAGCAAGTTCAACATCTGCTACACTTGATTCTTTAGTAAATAGAGAATTAGATTCACCATATAAATTGCTACCTGTTGTATCAAATAGTCCATAAGCATGGTAATAGTTATATAAAGTTTTAACACCAATTCTTTTTCCCAATTGCATTAATGCAGGGTTACAAGATTTTTCTAAAGCTTTTCTTAATGAAAGTGAACCATGTGGGGTTGTACTCCAACAACTAATTTTTTTGTCTGCTACTTGTTCATATCCGTTACAAACAAAGTCACCTTCTACATCAGGAGTTGTTATGTGTTCTTCTAAAGCGACAGATGCTGTTATTAGTTTAAATACAGAACCTGGTTCGTATAAGTCTGATACGCATTTATTTCTCCACATTGAGTGTAAAGCATTACTTTTATCTTCTGATGATAAAGAATCATAAGTAGAAGCAATACTACTGTTTGGAGTAAAAGGTGTATTAAGGTTGTAGTTAGGATAATCAGCCATTGCTAAAATTTTTCCTGTTTTTGGATTCATAGCAATACATGTTCCACCACTTTTAGCATTTAAGTTGACACATGCCTGTGAAAGATATTTTTCGACTATAGTTTGTATATTATAATCAATTGTTAAAGTTAAGTCACTACCATTTTTGGCAGAGATATATCTTTCTTCTGCATTTGGTATTTCTTCTTGGTCACTACCTTTTGAACTTACAATTTTTCCGGGTGTACCTTGTAAAACAGAGTTATAGGTTGATTCTAAACCTACTATTCCAGAGTTATCTGTACCACAGAAACCAAGGACATTTGAAAGAACTGTGTCATGAGGATAATAACGTTTTGAGTCTTCGTCTATATTTATTCCAACAGATATTTTATTTTCTTTCATCCATTTTTGAAGTGTTTCTACTTTGTCTTGATCTATTTTTTTTGCAATTGTTTCTACTTGAGAATTGCTTTTAACTTTTTCTAATGTTTCATTATAATCTAGTTCGAAAATGTCTGATAATCCTTTGGCTACTTTTTCTTTTAGTTCGTTAGTTTTTTCATCAGTTGAGTCAGTTATTTTTTGGGGATTTATTGTTATGGTGTCTACTGCTACACTACTTGCTAAAGTTTTGCCAGTAGAATCATAAATGTTTCCTCTTTTGGGGCTGATTATTTGATTTATTGCTTGTTGAGAATATGCTTTTTCTTTTAAATATGCTCCATCAACAAATTGAATTACAGCAAGTCTAGTAACTAGTAGTACAAAGATTATGATAGTTATTAGAAAAATAGTTTTTAATTTTTTTGTGTGTATAAAGTTTTGTGAAGTAAATTCTTCATTTATGTTTAGTATTTTTTTATTTGATTTATCTTTTTTATTTTTTTTCATATTTAATATCATTCCTTCCATAAGGTATAAACCTGGTTGGATTTTAACCTTAATTATTCTTTTGTAAGAAAATTATGTAAAAGTATTGTATAATAAAACACTGTAAAAATCAATAAGTTTATGAAAAAAGGAGGCAAAAAATGTTATCAATAGTGCAAACAATTTCTTTAATAGGTTTGAACGGAAATTTAGTAGAAGTTCAGACAGATATAACTGGTGGGCTACCAAATTTTGAAATTGTAGGTTTACCAGATATTGCTGTTAGGGAATCTAAAGAGAGAATAAAATCAGCAATAAAAAATTCTGGAGTTGAATTAAATAGTAGAAAAATATTAATAAATTTAGCACCATCAGATATAAAAAAAGAAGGAAGTGGATATGATTTGCCAATTGCAATAGGAATATTATTAGCAATTGGAGCTATAAAAAATTTTAATACAAAATCAGTAATATTTATAGGAGAATTGGCATTAGATGGAAAAATAAATAAAGTGCCAGGAATCTTACCTGTGTGTATAGAGGCAAAGAAAAATAAAATAAAAATAGTTTTTGTTCCAAAGGAAAATGAAAAAGAGGCAACTATAATAGAGGGATTGCAAATAGTTGCAGTAGCAAATCTTATAGAAGTAATGGAATTTATAAATCAAAATAAAGAAGTAGGAGAAACGAAAAAAAATATAAACTTTGAAGATGAAAATTTTAAAGTTTCCGAAATAGATTTTTGTGATGTGAAAGGACAGGAAAATGCAAAAAGGGCATTAGAAATAGCAGCAGCAGGTTGGCACAATTGTATTCTTACTGGAAGTCCGGGTGGTGGTAAGACAATGCTTGCTAAAAGATTACCAACTATTTTACCGAAGTTGACTTTTGAAGAAGCACTTGAGATAACCAAAATTCATAGTATAGCTGGAACTTTAAAAAGTGATACAGGTATTATAACAACTAGACCATTTAGAACTCCACATCATACAATATCAACAACGTCAATGGTGGGTGGAGGAAGAATACCTAAGCCGCGGCGAAATAAGTTTGGCACATTATGGTGTTTTGTATTTAGATGAAATATTAGAATTTAGAAAAGAAACTTTAGAAACACTTAGAGGACCTTTAGAAGATAAAGAAGTAACTATTTCTAGGCTATGGGCTAGTTTAACATATCCATGTAATTTTATGCTGATAGCTAGTATGAATCCGTGCCCTTGTGGGTATTATGGAAGTAGTATAAAAAATTGTATATGTAGTCCAACATCTATAAAAAGATATTTGTCCAAGCTAAGTGGACCATTATTAGATAGAATAGATATAAATGTAAACATACAACCATTAGAGTATCAAAACTTTAAGGAAAATGAAAAAATTGAAACATCAAAACAAATAAAAGAAAGAGTAGAAAAGGCTATAAAAATGCAGAGAGAAAGATATGCAAATATGGATATTTTGTATAATAGTGAATTGACGCCAAAATTAATAGAAAGGTATTGTAAGTTAGATAATGTTGGAAATAAGATTATGGAAAAGGCTTTTATAAATTATGGCTTAACTGCAAGAACATATACAAGAATTCTTAAAGTTGCAAGAACAATTGCGGATTTAGAAGGGAATATGAAAATTACAGCAAAAAATATAGCTGAAGCTATTCAATATAGATTTGTAAATTAGTGTTAGATAAAAGATGTATTTTGTAATAAATATAATTAGTTGTGATATTAGAATGAATATTTGTAATATAGCATGGCTTTTGTATATTCTTAGAAAGGAAGTGTTGAAATTAGTAGATAGAAAAATAATATATTTTGAAGATAAAGAATATCCATTAGAATTAAAGAGATTAAAACAACCACCACAACAATTATATGTTATTGGAAATACAGAATTATTAAAAGGTGAAAATACCAAAATTGCTATTGTTGGTACAAGAAAAAATACGGAATATGGAAAATATATGGCATTAAATTTTTCAAAAAAATTAAGTGCAAATGGAATCATTGTTATTAGTGGTTTAGCAAAAGGAATTGATAGTTATTCACATATTGGTGCAATGGTAGAAAAGTCAAAGACTATAGCGGTACTTCCTTGTGGCCTAGAAAATATATATCCAAAAGAAAATCAAAATTTATATAAAATAATTGTAGAAAATGGAGGATTAGTGATAACAGAATATGCTGATAGAGTAGAAGCAGATAGTTATAAATTTACTGAAAGAAATAGAATTGTAGCTACATTGAGTAAAGGAGTTTTAGTGGTGGAAGGTGATTATAGGAGTGGAACAAGAAATACAGCAAAAATTGCGGCTGAATTAAATTTACCGATATTTTGCATACCAAGTAATTTGGATAGTAAAAAAGGGTATGTGCCAAATCTTCTTATAAAAAAAGGAGGTTATATGGTGACTTCTGAAAATGATATTATAGATAAAATAAAAAATAGAGTGAAACAAAGAAGAGAGGTTAAAATGAGATTTGAAGATGATATAGAAGAACAATTTTATAATAAATTTAGAGAAATGGATGTAGAGAAAAAGAATGTAATAGAGCAGAAAGTTGATGGTGTAGAATATAAGGTGTATAGTTTTATAAATGATAAGCCTATAGATATAGATGAACTTGTGAAGTGTACGAATATGGATGTTCAAGAGATAAATTATGAAATTACGATGTTGACTTTGGAGGAGAGGGTTGTGGAGCTGCCTGGGAGAAAATATATTTTGAAGGGAAAAGGTTGAAAAATAATTATAATTTTGGCTGCGTTAACTTCCATTTAAAACACGGTTACATACACAGAGTATGCGCTCTTGCATTTTAAATGAAAGTTGCCTTGCCAAAATTTAATTTTTTTCCAACTAAGTTTGTGCCTTGGGAAAGGGAGAAAATGAAAATAAATAATAGAATAGGAAAAATAGGAGAAAAGTTGGCTGCAGAATATTTGGAAAAACATGGTTATGAAATTATTACTACTAATTTTTATACTAAGAGAGGTGAAATTGATATTATAGCAAGGAAAGATAATGAAATTGTTTTTGTAGAGGTGAAAACTAGAAGCAGTGATAGTTTTGGTAAGCCTGTAGAAGCGGTTAACTATTTTAAACAAAAACATCTGTATCAAACAGCAAAATACTATATGTATAAAAAATGTCATGAATTAGATTATATTAGATTTGATGTAATAGAAGTATATATAAAATATGGAAAAGTCAAGATAAATCATATAAAGCAAATATTGTAAAAAATATTATAGCATGGTATAATATTTAAGAAATTAATGTTTATAAAAATTTTGGAGGGAAGAATTTTATGCCGACTATATTAGATGAAACAAGATTTATATTGAATAAATATAATATAAAAGCAGATAAGAAATTAGGACAAAACTTTTTGATAAGTGATGAAGCTGTTAGTAAAATAATAGATAGTAGTGATATAACTGAAAATGATTTAGTAATAGAGATTGGACCAGGGCTTGGAACTTTAACAAAAGAATTATTGGAAAGAGCTGGAAAAGTTATATGTATTGAACTAGATCCTAGAATGGTAAAAATATTAAAAGAAAGATTTTCTTTATATGATAATTTTGAAATAATTTATGAAGATGTTTTAAAGGTTGATTTAGAATTAATAATACAAAATGAAAAAAAGAAAGAAAGTATAAAAAGTGCAAAAGTTGTTGCGAATTTACCATATTATATAACAACTCCAATAATCATGAAATTGTTAGAAGAAAAATTGGATTTAACTACTATTACAGTAATGGTGCAAAAAGAAGTTGCAGATAGATTAACAGCAATACCAGGGTCTAAAAAGGCTGGTGCAATTACTTATAGTGTATATTATTATGCTGAGGCTTTTGAAATTTTGGAAGTATTACCAGAAAACTTTATACCAGCTCCTGAAGTGACTTCTGAGGTAATTCAATTTAAAATTAGAAAAGAATTACCAATATGTGTAGATGATGATAAGAAACTTTTTAAAATTATTAAATGTGCTTTTACACAAAGAAGAAAAACATTATTGAATTCTCTAGTAAATACTAATATTTTGAATAATAAGGAACAAGGAATAAAAATTTTGAAAGAATTAGGCTTAAAAGAAAATGTAAGACCAGAAGAATTAAGTTTGAAAGATTTTGCTCGAATTTCAGATAGAGTTTAAAAAAATATTGCAATTTTAAATTTTATATAGTATACTTGTAACATAAAAATATGGGGTATAAAATAACTGATAGGAGGGCATAATTATGCGGAAATCAGAAAAACCATTTATGGTAGAGTTTTCTGGAACACCAGAAGCAGGAAAGACTACAGCTATTAATGCAGTGGTAAATATGCTTGAAAGAGATGGATATAAAACAATTATTCTTGAAGAATCTGCGGGAAAATTGCCAGTAGAAATACCAAAAGGAATATTTGATGCAAATTTATGGATGCATTATATTACACAAGCTGGTATTTTAAAGGCATGTTATACAACAGCTGATGTTGTATTAATAGACAGAGGAATTATTGATAGCCAATTTTATGCTTGGAAATTTTATCAAGAAAAAATGGTGTCAAAACAAGAATATTCTGCTTTTCAAAAGCAATGTTTAGAAGGTGTTAATCCAGATTTGTTTTTAGGATTAATGGTATCACCCAAACTTGCGGTTACAAGGCGTGGAGGTGAGGGAAGAATAGTCAATGAAGGTTATATAGAGAAATATAACAAATTTTTTATTGAGTATTTTGATAGAATCCAATTAACAAAAGGCCTTATAAGAACAGATAAAATTAATGTATTAGAAATGAATAATAAAGTTTATGATACAATTTTAAAAGTTTTGAAAAAATAGGGAAAAAGGCACAGAAGCTTTAACTTTTGTGCTTTAAATTTATGATAAAGGAATGATATTAAGTATGCAAAAATTTATGGAAAAAATAAAACAAATAAGTAAAGAAAATGAAAAAATAGCTATTTTTGTGGATATGGATGGAACTATTGCTGTTTATAATGTATATCAAGATGAAAGTGTTTCTAAAAAGATGGAAGATGAATATTTAAAAGTAGAACCTGTGAATTATGTAATAAATGTATTGGAACAATTAGATAAATTAGAGAATGTTGATATATATATTTTAACTTTATCAAGAACATTGAAGATTACTGAACAAAAAAAAGAATGGCTAAGAAAAAATGTACCATTTGTAAAAGAAAATAACTGGATAATAATTACAAAGGAAATAAATGAGTATTCTAAGGAAAATAGGGATATAGTAAAAGCAGAAAAAATGAATGAAAAATGTAATGAATATAATAAACTAATTTTATTAGATGATGATCATAAAATTTTAAAAGAAACTCAGAAAATGTTAGGAGATTATGGAAGGGTATTTCATATTTCTTCAATTTTGGTATAATGAAATCAAAAATTATTTTCAAATTTAGTTAAATATGTTATAATATAAATGTTAAAGTAAAATAAGAAGGGATGGTGTTAGAAAATGAATCAAATATTAGTAACTGAAAAATTATATGTAACACCAGAACTGAAAAAAAAGAAAAAAATGTATAAAATTAATTTTATATTGTCATTAGTTATAATTGTTCTAATTGTTTCAATATATTTTTATATAGATTATAAGAGAAATAAAAGCGCTCAAGTATCTGAACAAATATTAGCTGATATTAATCAAACTCAAGAAGAAGTGGAAAAAACAAAGAAAAAAGCACAGAGTGAGGTGTTAACAGTAGTATTAAATAATGCTCAAGAAGATTTAAAAGTTGAGTCATTAGAAAGTACAGATAATTATGAAACTTTAAGGGAAAAAAAGCAAACTACTGAAGATGGATATAGTTATTATACAATTGCTAAAATAGAAATACCAAAATTGAATTTAAATTATCCTATAATAGAAGGGGAAACAGGTTCTGAAAAAGAAACAGAAGAATTATTAAAATTATCACCATGTAAATTGGCAGGACCAAATCCGAATGAAACAGGAAATTTTTGTGTTGTAGGACATAATTATAGAAATCAAAGATTTTTTAGTAAGGTTCCAACACTTGAGATAGGTGAAGAAATATTGATAACAGATTTAACAAAAGATGTAAAAGGTAATACTGTTAAATATAAAATATATAATAAATATAATGTAGATCCAGAAGATGTTAGTTGCTTAGAGCAAAAGACTAAAGGTAAAAATGAAATAACACTTATTACATGTACAGATGATAGTAAGCAAAGAGTTATTGTTAAAGCAAAAGAGGTATAGTTAAAAATTAAGTTTTAGTAAAGTTGGAAAGTGTTACAAATAAATATAAAAATTTAGCAAATTAAAAACTCGTAGTATTATATTTTTTAGAAGTATAATATTACGAGTTTTATATAATATATTGAATATTATATGTTTGGAGCATATTCGACAACTAGGATAAAACATTCATATAAATTGTTTGATTCCGTATCTGGTAATAATTCATAAGTTATTTTTATTGGTAATGTATGATAATAATCAACTAATTTTTTGTAATGTTCTATAAAGTTAATTATCTGTTCATCTGTAAAATCCAAATACCAAGTTTGTGCTGCCTGGAAACTAAGTATGTCTCTAAAATGCTCCAAAGATTGTGGTAAAATAAAATAACGAATTTTCTTTTCTGCTAAAATACCTATTTTGGTAATTTTATGAGTCATAAGAAATCCCCCTTTGGTTTGTTAAAATAATAATATCATAATGAGTGTAAAAGTCAATAGATTTTTTAAATTCAATATGTAATTACTAGTTAGCTATAAGAACAAAATAATGATGTATAAAAAAATTAAAAAAATTCCTAAAAATACTTGCAAAATTAAAAAAGATATATTAAAATTAAATTGTAGTGGTAAAAAGTGGAACAAAGTGGTAGAAAAGTGGAAAGAGGTGAAGCCAGATGTTGATGGGAGAGTATAGTCATTCTTTAGATACAAAAGGAAGATTGATAATGCCAGCAAAATTAAGACAAGACATCGGGGATAAATTCATCTTAACAAAAGGGTTAGATGGATGTTTATTTGCGTTCTCTCAAACAGAATGGAATAACTTTGAAGAAAAACTAAAAGGTCTACCATTATCAGATAAAAATGCTAGAAATTTTGTTAGATTCTTTTTATCAGGAGCTACGGAGTGTGAAATAGACAAGCAAGGTAGATTTCTAATACCTACAAATTTAAGAATATCTGCAAATTTGGAAAAAGATGCAATAATAATTGGAGTGGGTACAAGAATAGAAATTTGGAATAAAGAAACATGGGAAAAATGTGACGAAGAAATATCAGCAGATGAGATTGCGGAAAATATGGCAAACTTAGGTATATAACTTGAAAAAGTTTATATAAAAGCTAATGATGAATATTTGAAATACAAAAGTATTTAATGATACTAAAGAAGAATGTACAAAAGTTTTAAACAAAAGACTAAAATACAAAAGATGTTTGAACATAAGAAAAAATACTTAAAAGAAAAGTTTGCTAAAGATAATAGAACACAAGAAAAATAATTAAGTCACATTAGAAAAGAATACAAAAGGTGGTTTTAAACATAAGAAAATATTAGATTACAAAAGATTTATAAGGAACATAAGTGTAGTATACTTTTGATAAGGCAGCTGGAATATTCCAGCTGCATAAGAACCTTAAAATGAAAATAAAGAGGTATTAAATTGAAATTTGAACATAAACCAGTAATGTTAAATGAATGTATAGAAGGTTTAAATATAAAGAAAAATGGAATATATGTTGATGGGACATTAGGAGGAGCAGGACATAGTAAAGAAATAGCAAGAGCATTGAATAATACTGGAATATTGATAGGAATAGATAGAGATCAAGATGCTTTAAATGCTGCAAAAGAAAATTTAAAAAATTATAATAATGTTAAATATATACATGGAAACCATGATGATATAATAGATATATTAGAAAATGAAAATATAGATGGAGTAGATGGAATATTATTAGATTTGGGAGTATCATCATATCAATTAGATGAAAGAAATCGCGGTTTTAGTTATTTGGGTGAAAATATATTAGATATGAGAATGGATAAAACCCAAGAGTTAACGGCAAAAAAAGTGGTAAATGAGTATAGTGAAGAGGAATTAAGTAATTTAATTTATGAATATAGTGAAGAAAGATTTGCTAGAAAAATAGCTTTTAATATTTGTAAAAGAAGAGAAGAGAAAGAAATAGAAACTACAAAAGAATTAGTAGAAATAATAGAACAATCTATACCAAAATCTAAGCAAAATGATGGGCATCCTGCTAAAAGAACATTCCAAGCAATACGAATAGAAGTAAATAATGAAATAAAACCATTGTTTAATACTATACTAGATTGTATAAAATGTTTAAATACTAAAGGTAGACTTTGTGTTATTACATTTCATTCTTTGGAGGATAGAGCGGTAAAAAAAGCAATGCTTGAAGCTAAAGGGAAGTGTACGTGTCCACCTGATTTACCATATTGTGTGTGTGGTGCGAAGTCAGAAGGAAAAATAATAACAAGGAAACCAATTGTTGCAACGAAAGAAGAACAGGAAGAAAATTCAAGAAGTAAGAGTGCAAAACTTAGAATTTTTGAAAAAATATAATTGCTGAATAAAAACTAAAGAAGGGAGGAAGATAAAGATGGCTAGAAATGCTTATCAATATGATACTAATCCTAGAAAAATCCAAACAGAAGAACAAATTCCTAGGAAAAATAGAAGAGAAAAAAATGCAAGACTAAAAGTTGTAAATGAAAAGCCAAAGCAACAAGTTAAAGTATCAAAAGAGCAAAAAAGAAAACATGTAAAGTTAACAGTGTTTGCATTGTTAGCATTTGTAGTATTATTAGCTATTAGTTATCAAAACTCTCAAATAACAGTAAAATTTAATGAAATGCAAGAGCAAAAGAAAAAATTGGCTACAATGCAAAAAGAAAATGAACAATTAGAAATAAATATAGAAAATAGCTTAAATATAAAAAACATTGAAAAAGAAGCAAAAGAAAAATTAGGAATGGAAAAATTAACTAATAAACAGACAGTATATGTAACACTACCTAAAAAAGATTATGTAGAATCAGCAACTGAAAAAGTTGTATTAAAAGAGGAAAAAACATGGTTGCAAAAAATTGCAGATTGTTTATTTCCAAATTCATAGTAATTAAAATAATAAGCCTCTAATAGATATTATTAGAGGTGTTTTTGTATGAATACATATAGAAGAATAAAAGATAAATCAATGACAAGTGAAATATCTATTAAAAAGAGAATGAGAAATATATTGTTTATAACATTTTTAGTATTTACAATATTAATAGGAAGAATAGGATTTATTCAAATAATACAGGGAGGAGAATTAACTTCAATGGCTTATGAGCAACAAACTTTAGATAGAGTTATAAATCCTAAAAGGGGAACAATATATGATAGTACAGGTAAATATATATTAGCAATAAGTAGTACAGTTGAAACTGTGACGGTAAATCCAGGAAATATAGAGAAGGAACAGAAAGAGCTAGTGGCAAAAAAATTATCTGAATTATTTGAGCTAGATTATGAAAAAGTTTTAAAAAAAGTGACTAAAAGAAGTTCAATGGAAACTATAGCTAAGAAAATAGAAAAGGAAAAAGCAGATGAATTAAGAAAATGGATGGAAGAAAATAAAATAACTACAGGTATAAATATAGATGAAGATACAAAGAGATATTATCCTAATAATAGTTTGGCTGCACAAATAATAGGTTTTTGTGGTAGTGATAATCAAGGTCTTGATGGAATAGAGGCAAAATATGAAAAAGAACTTGCAGGTACTAAAGGAGCAATAAAAAGACATACTGATGCTAAAGGTGCTGAAATAGGTGAAGAAGGTGAAAAATATATATCTGCAGTAGATGGAAATGATTTAGTGTTGTCAATAGATTATAATATTCAATCAATTGTAGAAAAATATTTGAAAGAAGCATGTATTGACAATGAGTGTACAGATGGTGGAAATATAGTTGCAATGAATCCAAAAAGTGGTGATATTTTGGCAATGGCAACATATCCAACATATAATTTGAATGAACCGTATTCAGCATATACTGATGAATTGCAGGGGATTTGGCCGAATTTGGAGCAGGGAGAAAAAACCAAACAATTACAAGCAGTGTGGAGAAATAGGGCTATTGCAGATACTTATGAGCCTGGTTCAACATTTAAGACAATTACAGCGTCAGCTTCTATAGAGGAAGGTTTGGTTACAGATATTGATAAACAAGGACAGTTTTGTTGTACTGGAGGAATAGAAGTAGCTGGAGTTAGAATAAAATGTTGGAGATATTATAGGCCACATGGTTCTGAGAGTTTAAGACAGGGGCTTATGAATTCGTGTAATCCTGTTTTTATAGGTCTTGGTCAGAAGTTGGGTGTTCATACATATTATAGTTATTTACAGAAATTTGGATTACTAGAAAAAACTGGAATTGATTTGCCTGGTGAAGGAGGGAGTATTTTTCTAAAAGAAGAGAAAGCTGGACCTGTGGAATTAGCTACAATTAGTTTTGGTCAAAGATTTGAAATTACTCCTATTCAATTGGTGACTGCTGTTTCTAGTATTGCAAATGGGGGGAATTTGGTTCAACCTAGAGTTGTTAAACAAATAGTTGATAGTAGAACAGGAGAGAAAAAGGATATTGATGTTAAAGTAAAATCACAGTCTATTTCTAAAGAGACTTCTGAAAAAGTTTTGAGTATGATGGAGTCTGTTGTTTCTGAGGGAACAGGTAAAAATGCTAAAGTGGCTGGGTATCGTATTGGTGGAAAAACTGGTACTTCAGAGGATGGTGTAAATACTAATAAATATGTTACTTCTTTTTTGGGTGTTGCTCCTATAGAAGATCCTCAAGTTGTTATACTAGTGACCTTATATAATCCTATAGGTAAAGGCGGACACCAAGGAGGTGGTGTGGCAGCACCTGTTGGAGGAAAAGTATTTTCAGAAATATTGCCATATTTAGAGGTAAATCAAGGAAATAAAGATGAAATTCAAGAAATGGAAAAAGTGGAAACACCAGATATAATGGGAAAGACAGTGAGAGAAGCAGAAAAAGTTTTGAAAGAAAGAAACTTAAATATGTCAATGGAAACAGAAGAAGTTGATAAGGAAGTTGCGATTATAAAAGAACAAGTACCTCAGGCAGGAATAACTGTTAATAGTGGAAGTTTGGTATATGTAAAAATAGAATAAATATTTATTTGTAAGTAATTTTGACTGTATTAAAGTGAATATATTAAAATTGATTGGTAGAAGAAATTTTGAATGAAAAATTAATAAAAAATTGATTATTTTTGTTTTTTGAGGATTAAGATTTTAATTTGGGATAAAATAAATAAAAATAATTAATATAGTGAGGTTATTTATATGGGAATTTTTGAAAATGAAAATTATAAAGTAATAAGTGATTTTATAGAAAGTAAATCTCATATATTAGGTGAGAATAGGGAATTTAATAGAGTTTATATATTATTATCAAAAAAGATCGAAGAACTAAGTAAATTGCTAAAAGAAGAAGATAAAGAAAAATTTAATGAAATATTAGAATTATTTCATAAAATGGAAGATTATTACTATGTGTTTAGCTATTCTTTGGGAGTAAAGTATGGAGAAGAACTGAAAAAACTGTGATTTTATTGATTTTATGTTAAAAATAATATATAATATTTACCAATATAGCTAAATAGCTTATTAACTAATTACCAAAAAATCAAAAGAAAGGAAGAATTTTATGAACGAACACAAAATGGATTTTGATATGAAACCAGGAGAACGGTTGGAAGTATGTGAAAGGTATGTGGCGGTTAGAGAAAAAAATGACAAAGTAAGAATTTATAACTTAGAAGGAAAATTTTTAGGACGGGTAGATTTAAGTGACAATATTGGAATTAATAGAAGTGTACTTATTGATTTACCACATAGTATATTATTTAAAGAAGGTGAGTACTGGAAGTTTATTAATTATGAAGGCGAGAGTTTATGTTATCGATTGATTGATAAAGCTGAAGTAATTTATCTTGAAGGAAAATATTATGTAGTAATTTATAACAATTCTTTAGGATTCAAAAATGCAATAGTATATACTGAAAAGGGAGCTTGTCTTATACCATTTGAAGATTACGAAGAAGTTAAGTTTTATGAATCTCATATAATATTAAAGCAGAAAGAACAATTTAAGTTGTATAGTCTTGAGCATAAGCAATTTATAGGAGAAAAATATGACGATGTGTATTACATGAATGAATTTCTTTTTTTACAAAAAGGAAATAAATACTATTTCTATTCAACTGAGTTGGCTAGAATAGAATTTGATTTTGATGCATTTTTTATTAAAATATATAAAAAAAATACATTGATACAAATTTACAAAGATGGCAAGTCAGGCTTATTGATTACTGGAAGGCGTGGAGTTAAATATGAAAGGCGTGCAAATTTTATATTTCCAATCAAATATAAAAAAATAAAAATTGTAGAAGATAAAGTATATGTATTTGATGGAAAAAATGAAAAAACTTATGAGTTGAATGAAATTATAAAGAAAGTTTTGAAAAAAGAGAAATATGGACGTGGTAAACATCAAAAAAGAGTACCTAATACAGAAATTTTTTTCAAAGGAAAAGTGAGTGTAAAATATTCTCATGTAGTATGGATGCGGGAAAATTATTTTATATGTTCAAGAAAAATCGGTTCTAATCAAAGACGTGCAAGAAAAAAAGAAAAAACAATATATGAATGTTATGATTTAGACGGAAACTATATTAATGTTATAGGAACTGTAAGAGATGAAGATGATTATTTTTGTGCTTTTATGTCTAAAGAAACTCCTAATATGATAGCACTTGGGAGCAATGATTCTTATCCATTTTTTAGTAATAATGTATGGACCGTGTATGATAAGAATTGGAAACCTATTTTTATGGAAAAATTTGAACAAATAAGTGATTCTCGTAGTGATAAATTTATATATTTTACAAGAGGATATAAAGAAGATAACAAAGGTTTGATTGCTTTTTTCTCAAAGGAAGGTGAACTGCTTTTTACAATTAGAGGCTTAAAAGAAGTTATGTGTATAGAAGATTACTACATTAAAATAGAGGGATTTGATGAAAAAGTTTGGTTTTTTGATTTTTATGGAAATCTTATTTTTCAGAAGAAATTTAATTATGAGGATACTAAATATAATGAAAATTTAGTTATAGAGAAAATCGAAAATGGTTATAGAGTATGGGATTTAAAGAATAGAAAATATACCGTACTTGAGGCAGAAGAAATAATCAGTAAAGGTAGCTATAAAAAATTTTTATTAGATGTGGTAAAAGATGGCAAAGTCATGTTATATACATATACAGATGATGTGGGATTTGAAAAATTGATTCCTGGAGAATTTGTAAGTACAGAAATTGTTTATTCGGATAAGATAAGAGTTGAAACAGAGGAATATGAGAGTATTTATGATTTTAATGGTAATTTAATAGCAACAACTAAATAGTTTGTAAAAAGTCAGTAGATTTTGTGATTTCAAAATTTACTGACTTTTAATATTATAGGAAGTTCTTCGAACTTTCTATAATACTAAAAATAACAATGTACAGAAAATTTATTTCATAAATTTTCGCGCACGAACAAAGACGCGGACTTAAAAATCTTCTAGTAAGTGCCAATGTTATTAATGTCCGCTTTTGTTCCCAAAAATGGAATTAAAAAACGTAAAAAAATGTAAAAAACTCTATACAAAAAACAAAAATAGATATATAATATATTAAAATTGTAGGTAAAAATTTATCAACAAAACATAATAAAATGAAGGGATGATTCTAAATGGAATTAAAGAAAATGTTAGTAGGCCTAGAAGGACTAAAAGTAAGAGGAGATTTAAGTAAAGATATAAAAGGAATAGAAAAAAATTCAAAGGAAGTAAAAGAAGGATATTTATTTGTTGCGATTAAAGGTTTTTCTGTAGATGGACATAAATTTATAGAAAATGCAATAGAAAATGGTGCAACAGCAATAATGATAGAAGAAGGATGTAACTTAAAAGGAGTGAAATTGCCAGAAGATGTAGCAATTATTATGGCAAAAAATACAAGAGAAGGTTTAGCAATAAGTGCTGCAAATTTTTATGGAAATCCATCAGCAAAATTAAAATTAATAGGTGTTACAGGTACTAAGGGTAAGACAACAACAACATATATGATAAAAGAAATATTAGAAAAAGCAGGAAAAAAAGTAGGTTTAATAGGAACAATAGCAACATATATAAATGGAAAGAAAATAAAAGATAGTGATAGAACAACACCAGAAAGTTTGGAATTACAACAATTGTTTAGCCAAATGGTAGAACAAGGAGTAGAAGTTGTAGTAATGGAGGTGTCTTCACAAAGTTTAAAATTACATAGAGTCGATGGATGTAAATTCGATATAGTATTATTTACAAATTTTTCAGAAGATCATATTAGTCCAAATGAACATCCAGATATGGAAGATTATTTTCAATCAAAATTGAAATTGTTTAAAATGTGTAAAACAGGAATAGTTAATGTAGATGATTTGCATGGAACTAAAATACCTGGTTTATTTCCAGAAAGTAACATAACAACTTATGGAATTGATAATTTTGCAAATGTATTGGCAAAAGATATAACAATAACAAATGCTTATGTGGATTTTAAAGTAAAAATAACAGATAGAAATGAAAGGGTAAAAACAGGAATACCAGGTAGATTTAGTGTATATAATTCATTAGCAGCAATATGTGTGGCACAAAAATTTGGAATTTCACCAGAAATAATAAAAGAGGCATTATTAGAAGTAAGGGTACCTGGAAGATCAGAATTAGTAAATAATAAAAAAGAATTGACAATAATGATAGATTATGCACATTCACCAGAAAGTTTACAAAATATATTGCAAGCAGCAAAAAGTTATACCAGAGGAAGAGTAATATCTGTATTTGGATGTGGTGGAGATAGAGATAGTGGAAAAAGACCAATAATGGGTGAAATATCAGGAAAAATAGCAGATTATACAATAATAACATCAGATAATCCAAGAACAGAAGAGCCACAAAAAATAGTTGAACAAATAGAAGAAGGAATAAAGAAGACAAAGGGAAAATATGAAGTAATAGTGGATAGAACAGAGGCAATTGAAAAAGCAATAAAAATGGCTAATAAAAAAGATATAATAATATTAGCTGGAAAAGGACATGAGCCATATCAAGAAATAAGTGGAGTAAAACATCCATTTGATGAGAGAATAATAGTAAATGAAATTATAGAGAAATTAGAAAAAAATGAAAAATAGTTATAATAATGGTACAAACATAAATAAATAATAAAATCATAGAATAAAATATACAAAGAAATCAAATACGAAAGGTTTTGATAAAAGTGAGTTTTGAAATAGAAGTATTGCTAGTGTCATTTGCAATATCAATCATATTAGGAATCATAACAATACCAATATTAAGAAAGTTAAAAGTAGGGCAAATAGAAAGAGATGATGGTCCAGCATCTCACCTGAAAAAACAAGGAACACCGACAATGGGTGGAATAGTAATAATAATTACAATGATAATAGGAACAGTTGCAACAGCTGTATATTTGTTTGCAACAGGAGAAGCAGAATTGGCAGCAAAGCTAATGCCAATTCTGTTGCTAACAATAGGATTTGGAGCAATAGGTTTTATAGATGATTATAAAAAATTAGTTTTAAAAAATACAGAAGGTTTAAAACCAAGTTATAAAATGTTAGGATTATTAGTAATATCAGTAGCATATGTGTTATATCTAATAGAAGGTTTAAAATTAGGAACAGACACATATATACCAATATTAAAGCAATATATAACATTGCCTTTATATATTTATGTACCGGCAGCTATATGTGTAATTTTGGCGACAACAAATGCAATAAATTTAACAGATGGAATAGATGGATTGTCTTCTAGTGTGTCAACAATAATAATAACATGTCTAACAGTAATAGGAATGTTAAGAGGGGTAACAGAAGTTTCTGTATTTGGAAGTATAGTAATAGGGTCAGTTTTAGGATTTTTAATGTTTAATTTACATCCTGCAAAAGTGTTTATGGGTGATACTGGTTCTTTGCTATTAGGGGGAGTTATATCGGGTATAGCGTTATATTTAAAAATGCCATTAATATTGTTAGTAATAGCATTAGTACCAGTATTGGAAACATTATCTGTAATAATACAGGTAGTATACTTTAAAAAAACAGGAAAAAGAATATTCAAGATGGCACCTTTGCATCATCATTTTGAATTATCAGGATGGAAAGAAAATAAGGTTGTAATAGTTTTTAGTATAACAACTTTAATTGTGTGTATGATTGGATTAAAAATAATATAAGGAAGGGGTAAGGTTGAAAAATAATTATATTTTGTTTTAATTTTTTTCCAACCTTATACTATTTTATGGAAAAAATATGAAAGGAATGAGTTAAAAATTGGCAAAGAAAAAAACAGGGAAATTTTCAAGCTTTTTGAATAATCCAATTGATTTTACATTGTTAATTACAATAATATTGCTAATAGGTATAGGGTTAGTTATGGTGTTGTCTGCAAGTTCACCGTCGGCGTTAGCAATATCAGGTGATAGTTATAAATACTTTAATAAGCAATTGCTGTTTGCCGTATTGGGTGTAATTGCAATGATGGCAATTTCAAAAATAGATTATAGATTTTATCAGAAGTTTTATAAACATGCTTGGTGGTTGTCTGCTGCTTTGTTGGTAGCAGTAAAATTAATAGGAAATAATGTAAATGGTGCTCAAAGATGGATTTATATTACAAAAACTTTATCTTTTCAACCATCAGAAATAGTGAAATTTTTAGTAATAGTATTTTATGCTGGTATATTAGTAAAAAATAGAGATGATTTACCTTATTTTTGGAAAGGTTTAGTAAAGCATATTTGTATGGTTGCACCTTTAATAGCATTATTGATATTGGAACCACATTTTAGTGCTTCAATTGTTATAGTTGGTATAGTATGTATAATGATGATTGTTGCAGGTTGCAAATTTTCACAATTTGTTGCTGTTGGTGGAGGTGTTGGTATTCCAGCAATTGTGCTATTGATAGTTAAGTCTCCATATAGATTAAAAAGAGTTGTTTCTTTTTTGGATCCTTGGAAGGATGCTACAGATACAGGTTGGCAAGTTATTCAGAGTTTGTATGCTATAGGTTCTGGTGGTCTTTTTGGTGTTGGACTTGGTGATAGTAAACAAAAATATTTGTATATACCTGAACCTCATAATGATTTCATTTTTTCTATTATTGGTGAGGAATTGGGCTTTGTTGGCTGTACCGTTATTATTGTTTTGTTTGCTATTTTTATTTGGAGAGGCATTTTGATTGCTATGAGAGCTCCTGATATGTTTGGTAGCTTGGTTGCTGTTGGTATTACTGCTTTGATTGGTATTCAGGTTATTATTAATATTGCGGTTGTTACTTCTTCTATGCCTGCTACTGGTATGCCTTTACCTTTCTTTAGTTATGGGGGAACGGCGTTGTTTATTTTGTTATGTCAGATGGGAGTTCTTCTTAATATTTCGCGTGCTAGCACTAAGAGTTGAGAAATAATTACAATTTGTTTATACGAAAGGAAGTAGAGTATGAGAGTTATAATTGCTGCTGCTGGGACAGCAGGTCATATAAATCCAGGGTTAGCTATAGCTAATAAAATAAAAAAAGAAGAAAAAGATTCAAAAATTGTTTTTATTGGTACTACAAGAGGTTTGGAAAATGATTTAGTACCAAGGGCGGGGTATGAGCTAAAGACAATAGATGCTTATGGATTGAGTAAAAAATTAACACTAGAAAATTTAAAAAAAATGTGTAAAACTTTGAAAGGTTTTAAAGAGGCTAAAAAAATCATACAAGATTTTAAACCAGATATAGTAATAGGTACTGGTGGATATATTTGTGGTGCTACAATATGGGAAGCAAATAAATTGAAAATACCTACAATGTTACATGAGAGTAATGCTTTTCCTGGAAAAGCAGTTAAAATGTTAGCTAAAAAAACTGATACAATAATGGTCTCTTTTGAGGATGCTATACCTAGAATAGATAGCAAAAATAAAATAGTTTGTACAGGTACACCAGTTAAAAATCAAAAAAGAGATTATACTGTAGAAGAAAAAAATGAGATAATAAAAAAAGCAGGTTTGAAAAGTGGAAAGCCTATAGTATTGATATTTGGAGGAAGTCAGGGTGCACAAAAAATAAATGAGGCAATTGTAGAAATAATAAAGCAAAAAGAAAATAAAGACTACCAAATAATGTGGGCAACAGGTCCTAAACAGTATGATATTGTAAAAGAAAAGTTAGAGGAAAATAGAATTTCTATAAATAATGTTGAGAATGCAAAAATTGTGCCATATATATATAATATGGAAGAGATGATTAATATATCGGATTTAATAGTGGCAAGAAGTGGTGCGATGACAATAACAGAGATATCTAATTTGGGAAAGCCATCTATATTAATTCCATTACCAAATGTAAGTCATAATCATCAATTATATAATGCACAAGTATTAGAAAAAATTGGAGCAGCAAAAATAATATTAGATAATGAGCTAAAAGGTGAAAACTTGCAAAAAACAATAATGCAAATCTTACAAGGTAATACAGTAAAGACAATGGGAAAAAATGCATTAAAGGCAGAGACAAAAGATGCAGAAGATAGAATATATAATGAAATTGTACAATTAGTTAGAAAGGAATAAGAGAAAATGTTGAAGAACACTCAATCCAAGATAATATCAATTATAACAATTACTCAAATAATATTAATAACATTGATAGGAGTGGCTAGTTATAAGGCTACTAATAAAATAAGTGTTTTAATATTTATAGGTGTGGGAATTGTTGCTACAATAATAATAGAAATGTATATTTATAAATATTTATCAAAATATGTAATGTATCCAGTAAATAAGCTAATAGAGAGTGCAGAAGAAATAAAAGGAGAAGAAAAAACAAATAAAAAAGAAAAAAAGAATAGTAAGAAAACAAATGAAAATTTAGAAAATGTAATAGATGCAATGACTATAGAATTAAAGGACAAGCTAAGTGAAGTATCAACACAAAAAAATCAGATTGAAACAATTTTATTGCACATGACAGATGGAATCATAGCTTTTAATAGAGCAGGAGAAATAATTTTAATAAATCCTGCTGCAAAAAAGTTATTGAGTATAGGTCCAGAAGATAATACTTTTGATGATATTTTTGCAAAATTTAAGTTGGATATAAATATGGAAAAGATAATATATTTAGAGAATTGGACTTCAACAGAACAAAGAATCCAAGTGGAAGAAAGATATGTGAATGTATTTTTTGCACCTTTTAAGGATGAGAAAGAAAGACCAGATGGAGTGATAGCAGTTATACAAGATATAACAGAACATGTAAAATTGGATAATATGCAAAAAGAGTTTGTAGCTGATGTATCACATGAATTAAAGACGCCTATAACTTCTATAATGGGATATGCAGATACATTATTAGAAGGTGGATATGATGAGGAAACTAAAATAAAATTCTTGAATGTTATAGCTTCAGAATCTAGGAGAATGGCAAGGTTGGTAACAGATTTATTGACTTTATCAAGATATGATAGTAATAAAAAGAAAACTAAAAAAGAATCATTTGATTTGGGTGATCTTGTAAAAAAATCTCAAGAAAAACTAGCAATTGAAATAAAGAAAAAAGAGCATAATGTAAATTGTTTTGTAACTGCAGATGTTCCACCAGTTTATGCCGATAAAGATGATATAGAAAGAGTAATATTAAATATATTAACAAATAGTATAAAATATACAAAAGATGGTGGAGAAATTAAAATATATGTAGGTTTTGTATATACAGATGCATATATAAAAATAATAGATAATGGAATGGGAATACCAGAAGAAGACTTAACTAGAATATTTGAAAGATTTTACCGTGTAGATAAAGCTCGTACAAGAGAATTAGGAGGTTCTGGACTTGGATTATCAATAGCAAAGGAAATACTTGACAAAAATGGTGGGAGTATTGATATCAAAAGTGAAGTGGGAAAAGGTACAGAAGTTGTAATAAGAATTCCTACAAAACAAAACTAAAACCTTGCTAATTGTAAAAAAATAAGTTATAATATTTATGGAAATAAGGTTGAAAAAGAATTATGTTTTAATTCTTTTCCAACCTAGGTTTATGAATGGGATAAAATAGATATAAATTATCCTTTTAGAAATAAGTAATAGTTTAAGATAGTCAAGTAATTTTGTTACTATTTGTTACTTTAAATAAAAGAGAGGAATGAATTTTAAGATGAATATAAAACCAGAAGTAAAAGAAGTATTAGAATGGGTATATTGTATAATAATAGCAATAGTTTTAGCATTGTTATTTCGTTATTATGTAGGGACACCAACAATAGTAAAACAAGAATCAATGAAACCAACATTAATACAAAATCAAAGACTTTGGTTAAATAGATGGGGAAGAACAACTAAAACATTACCAGAAAGAGGGGATATAATAACTTTTGAAGCACCAAGTAAATTATATTCAGGAAATGACTTAGATGGGAAACAACCAATAGCTACTTATGAAAATGGACCAACGAATCCAATTAAAAAGTTTTTGTATTATGTAGTTGAAATGGGAAAAGATAGTTATATAAAAAGAGTTATAGCATTACCTGGTGAACATGTGCAAATAAAAGATGGAAGTGTATATGTAAAAGAACAAAAATTAGAGGAAGATTATTTGCCAGCAGGAGTTACAACATCAGCAAAAGTGGAAGGATTAGATGATTTTATAGTACCAGATAATTGTGTATTTGCAATGGGAGATAATAGAGGACATAGTACAGATTGTAGAGAATTTGGATGTATCCCATTAGAAAAAATAGAAAGTAAAGTAGCTATTAGAATTTGGCCATTAAATTTATGGGGTAAGGTAAAATAAATAATAAATTTGTTATTAATATAGAAAATGAAAATAATAAGCTATTAGATTTATGGCAAATGGTAAAATAGGAGCATAAGATGTTTGATAAAATTATAGGAAATGAAGAAATACAAGAATTATTAGAGCAAACAATAAGAAATAAAAGAGCATCACATAGTTACTTATTTGTAGGGACAGAAGGAATAGGAAAAAAGCAAATAGCAAAGGAATTTGCAAAAGCATTGTTATGTCTTGAAGAAAATAAATATTGTGGAAAATGTAAATCTTGTATTGAATTTGATGATAATAATAATCCTGATTTTATATTAATAGAACCAGAAGAGAATAGTATAAAAATAGATCAAATAAGAGAAATACAAAGAAAAGTAGTAGAAAAACCAATAATATCAAAACAAAAAGTGTATATAATAGATAATAGTGACAAAATGACAACAGAGGCACAAAATGGATTATTAAAAACATTGGAAGAACCTCCAGAATATATAACAATAATATTAATAGGCTCTAATGAAAATTCATTTTTAAGTACAATAAAATCAAGATGTACAATCTTGAGATTTAAAGATATTAAACAAGAAGAAATAGAAAAATATTTAGAAGAAAATGGTATATATTTTAAAGACAAAAGAATATTAAAGGCATGTAGTGGAAGTATAGGAAAAGCATTAAAAGTAAAAGATAAACAAGATGAGTATGAAAATATACATGAATTTATAGAAAATATAGGGCAAAAAGATATAATAGAAATTTTTCAAAAAGCTGAATTTATATATAATTCAAAAGATGAAATAAAAGATATTTTACAATATATAAATATTTTATTGTTAGAATTAGCAAAAGAAAATTATAAATATGCAGAATGTGTAGAAATAGTGGAAGATACTAAAAAAAGATTGCAATCAAATGCAAATTATGATATGACAATAGATAATATGCTAATGAAAATGAAAGAAAAAATAAGATAACAAGTCAAAGTATGCTTTTAGAAAGGAGAGTGAAAAGATTTGAGAAATATAATAGGAGTAAGATTTAAGAAATTGGGAAAAATATATTTTTTCAATCCTAAATATTTGCATGTAGTAAAAGGAGATAAAGTAATAGTAGAGACAGCACAAGGTGAAGAAATAGGTGAGGTTGTAATTCCAAATAGATATGTAAATGATGAAAAAATATTAGAACCGCTAAAAAAAGTAATAAGAATAGCAACATATAAAGATTGTAAACGTTATGATGAATGTAAAAAAATAGAAAAAGAGGCTTTTGTTACATGTCAGAAAAAAATAAAAGAGCATAAATTGAAAATGTGTTTGACAGATGTAGAGTGTAAATTTGATGGTAGTAAGATGTTGTTTTATTTTACAGCAGATGGAAGAATAGATTTTAGAGAATTAGTGAAAGATTTAGCAGCAATTTATAAGACTAGAATAGAATTAAGACAAATAGGTGTAAGAGATGAAGTAAAAAGAATTGGTGGTAATGGAGTTTGTGGAAGAGAATTATGCTGCTGTTCATTTTTGAGTGATTTTGAGGCAGTATCAATAAAAATGGCAAAGGAACAAAACTTATCATTAAATCCATCAAAAATTTCAGGGAATTGTGGTAGATTAATGTGTTGTTTGAAATATGAAGATGATGTTTATCAAGATAAATTGGGAAAATTGCCTAATATCGGTGCTATTGTTAAAACAGAAGATGGTACAGGTGAAGTTGATAGTGTGGAAACTTTGAAAGAAAGAGTAAAAGTTAAATTTAAAAATGAAGATGTTTATACATATAAAAGATATGATGTAAATGATATTAGGGTTATTAAAGATGCTGTTAAAGAGAAGATTGATGAAGAAGAGAGACAACATAAAAAAGAATTGGAAGAACTTGAGAAATTAGAAGAAATAGATATTAAGGGAGGTGAATAAGATGGCTTTTAAAATTACAGAAAAATGTATTTCTTGTGGTGCTTGTGCGGCAGCATGTCCAGTACAATGCATAACTCAAGGTGAAGAAAGATTTGTTATTGATCCAGATGCTTGTATTTCTTGTGGTACTTGTGCAGAAGTTTGCCCAGTTGAAGCACCTGTTGAGGATAATGAATAATATTAGTATTTTATACAAGAAAGAAGTTATAAAAATGTAACTTCTTTTTTTTTGATGTATATTATATAGTAAATGCAATGAAATAATAACTAAAAAGTAATTACTATAAGGAAGTGATGAAGTAAAATGAAAGAGTATTATAATCAGGCAGATAATAGATGGGCAAATCATTTATATACAAGTCCTACACATCCACAAGCAAATTTAAAAACAAGTGGATGTGGACCAACATCAGCAGCAATGATAGTAACAAACATGGTAAAAAGAATATTACCAAATGAAATGGCGGATATATTTAAAAATAATGGATATAGAGCAAATGAGGGAACAAGTTTGGAAGCATTTAATTGGCTAGGAAAAAACTATAATTTAGAAGTGAAAAGGACTAATAATATAAATGAGGCTGTGCAATGTTTAAAAGATGGCGGAATGGTAGTAGCTAGTTTATCACCAGGTGGTTTATTTTCAACAAATGGTCATATTGTCGTATTGGTGGAAATGAAGGATGCAAATAGAATTGTTGTATATGATCCGTATTTGTATAGTGGAAAATTTAATCAGTTGGGGAGACAGGGAAAGGTAGAAGTAAATGGGAATGAAGTGTATTGTAGTATAGATAATTTTCAGAAATATGCTAAATGTCAAGCATATTTTTGTTATAGAAAAGAAAAAGAAATAAAAATATCTGATTTACAGTATAAGGTGCATTTGCAAGATATAGGCTGGACGGATTGGAAAAATGCTGGTGAAACAATAGGGACTACAGGGGAAAGTAGAAGAGTTGAAGCTATAATTTTGAAAGGAATTAATGGCCTTGATTTATCATATAGAGTGCATATACAAGATAAAGGCTGGTCTAATTGGGTAAAAAATAGTGAAGTAGCGGGAACTACAGGAGAAAGTAGAAGAATAGAGGCTATAGAAATAAAATGTAATAAAAATTTAATTGCTCAAGAGCATATACAAGATGTTGGTTGGATGCCTATTTCTAAAGGTAAAGAGATTCATATAGGTACAGAAGGAAAATCTTTAAGACTAGAAGCTTTTAAAATAGAAATAGAATAAATAAAAATACCCTTAATCTTTATAATTAATGATTAGGGGGTTTTAATGTATATGTATTTTGATATAAAATATTGGATAAATTATTTATTTAATATTTTTTAGTAGTTGCTTTTTCTTTAAGATTTGTTGGTATTAAGAAAAAGGCTCCAGCAATAATTGGAATATAAAAAGTATATAATCTCCAGAATAGTATAGCCATATTTATAGTTCCAGGAAGAAATATTGAATTAAATAAAAGTAAAAAGCCACCTTCTGCTCCTAAACCAGCTCCTGGAGTTGGAATAACAGCCATAACTAAAACTAAAAAGGCTTGAAGTGGGATAATTTGCCAAAAGCTAATTCCAAAATTTCCGAATGCACGATATACCATATAAGTAATAGAAAAGTTAGCAAGGTTTTGTAAAGTAGAAGCAATAAACATTTTTAAAATCATTTTTTTTTCGGAACGGATAATTTTAAATTGCTCTCTAAAATTATCAATACTATGTGAAAGTTTTTCTATAATATCATCAGGGTGTTTTAAAATTTTAATTTTTCCTAGAAAATGAATAATTGGATTTATAATGGTTGTAATAGCTTTTTTGTTTATTCCTGCTAATATAACTGCTGATATACCAATTAGATTCATTGAAAATCCAACGATGGCAAGCCATAAAAAGTTTTGTAATGATATAGAGAAAAAGTCAAATTCAAAAATAACAACTATAAAAGTAAATAGTAGTAAAGAGGATTGTGCTACTACAAATTTAATGGCCATTGCTGATAAAGAGTCACTAACACGTTTTCCTGTTTTATTAAGTTCATATGCTTGCATAGGTTGACCACCTGTGGAGAAAGGAGTAAGGTTATTAAATAATTGTCCAATCATGTTTACTTTAAATGAATTAGAAAATTTTTGAGCTGGATACATTCTTTTTATTGGTAAATGTAGGACATAAGCTTCTGATAACCATTGCACTAATAAACAAGCAAAACCAGCAATAACCCATAGATAATTAACAGATGTTAGTACATTAATAATATTATCAATTCCATCTACAGAGATCATGTATATTGTTAATCCTATAAAAATAATTGCAATGAGAATAAAATTGAAAATCATTTTTTTCTTATTTTTTTTATCTTTATATTTTTGTGAATTTTCTGTATTAATGTTATTTTCATTAATATTTGTTTGAATTTCATTTTGATTATTATTTTCTTTTTCCAAAATGATGCCCTCCTATAATAAAATCCGTGTAATGAAATTAAATAAAATACAAAACATTACACGGAACTATATATACTATATAATATTATTTATTGTTTGTCAAATTTTCTAAATCTAAAAGTTCTTGCCATCTGGTGTCAACTTCTTTTTGAAATTCTTCTATCATCCATTCATTACCAGGTTTAAACATGTGTTTAAAACGTTTTTGTGGTTTTAGAAATTCTTCTATAGGAAGTTTTTTAGCAGGTTTATAAGTAATGTGGTAAACACCGTCTATAACTTCATATAGTGGCCAATAGCAAGTATCGATAGCTAATTTATTTATAAGCATTAAATCTTCTGTGGCATATCCCCAACCTCTTGGACAAGGTGATAAAACATTTAAAAATGTTGGTCCTTCTGTGTAAATAGCTTTTTCAGATTTTTCATATAAATCTTTGAAATTCATAAATGCAGCAGTTTGAGCAACATAAGGTAAGTGGTGTCCAACCATGATTTTTGCTAAATCTTTTCTGGCTTGCATTTTACCAGGTATTACAGAACCAGCAGGTGAAGTGGTAGTGTCTGCAAATTTTGGAGTTGCAGATGAACGTTGAATACCAGTATTCATATATGCTCCATTATCATAGCATATATAAGTCATGTTATGACCTCTTTCCATAGCACCTGATAATGATTGTAATCCGATATCATAAGTACCGCCGTCTCCACCAAATGCAATAAATTTTGTGTGTTTATCATCTGGTAATTTGCCTTGTCTTTTTAAAGATTTATAAGCAGCTTCTACACCAGAAAGTGTAGCACTAGCTGATTCAAAAGCTGTATGAATAAAAGAATCTGTCCAAGCTGTGTAAGGGTATATAAAAGTAGAAACTTCCATACAACCTGTAGCATTAGAAATAACAGCATGGTCTTCTTCTTTTAGAGCTCTCATAACCATTCTTGCAACAACAGGAGCTCCACAGCCAGCACACATTCTGTGTCCTTCTGTAAATCTTGAAGGTTTATTTGCAACAATTTCTTTTACATTATAAGCCATTTAATTTTCCTCCTTTCTTAATCCTAAATAACGATAAGGATTTTCAACTTTTCCGCTTTTTACAATTTCAGTTAAATCTTTATAAACAGAATATATTTCTTTAGTTGTAGTATCTCTACCACCAATACCATAAACGTAGTTTACTAATGGAATATGTTTATTTGCTACATACATACTAGATGTAACATCTTCAAATAAAGCTCCTCCTATTGCATTTAAAGAATCTGCTTTGTCTAAAACAGCAATAGCTTTGCAATTAGCTAGAGCTTTGGCTACTTCTTCACCAGGGAATGGTCTGTAAACTCTGATTTTTAATAGACCGGCTTTTATGCCTTTTTCTCTTAGTTCGTCAACAACAGCTTTTGTTGTTCCAGCAGTTGAATTCATGCAAACAATAGCAATTTCACTATCTTCTAATTTGTATTCTTCGAAAAGACCATAATGTCTGCCAGTCCATTTTTCAAAATCTTTGCTAACTTCTAAAATAACGTCTTTAGCAGCTTTCATAGCATAGCCTTGTTGTGCTTTATGTTCAAATAAATATGCTTGTAAATCAAGTGGACCAATGGCTATAGGTTCTTTGTCATTTAATAAGTAATGTTCAGGATGATATTCACCTACGAATTTTTTTACTTCGTCGTCTTCTTCTAATTCAATATTTTCTATTGAATGCGAAGTGATAAATCCATCTTGGCAAACCATTAACGGTAATCTTACATTTTCATTTTCTGCAATTCTATGTGCCATTAATAAATTGTCATAAGCTTCTTGATTATTTTCTGAAAATAACATTATCCAACCAGAATCTCTTACACCCATTGCGTCAGAGTGGTCACAGTGTATATTTAAAGGTCCTGAGACAGCACGGTTTACTAATGATAAAACTATAGGAAGCCTTAAACTTGAAGCTATGTAGATCATTTCCCACATTAAAGATAAACCGTTAGCAGATGTTGCTGTCATAGCTCTTGAACCTGCAGCTTCTGCACCAATACAAGCACTCATGGCACTGTGTTCACTTTCTACAGCTACAAATTCAGTGTCAACCATACCATTTGATACAAATGTAGAGAAATATTGAGGGATTTCTGTAGATGGGGTAATTGGGAATGCAGCAACAACATCTGGATTTATTTGTTTCATAGCAGTTGCGGCAGCTTCATTACCACTTAATCTTTCACGTATACTCATTTTATACACCTTCTTCCTTCATTGTAATAGCTCCAAATGGGCATACTTTTGCACATACTCCACAGCCTTTACAATAATCAAAATTAAAATCTTTTCTTTTTAAAGTTTCTTTATCTACTGGAATAGAATCTTCTGGGCAAACAGGAAAACATAAACCGCATTGTTTGCATTTTTCTTCATCGAAAACAGGGCGCATACTTCTCCAGTCACCAGTTTTAAATTCTCTGGCATTTCCAGCTGTATAAATATCTCCACCAATAGTTAGTTTTTCCATTGGTGTTTTATTATTAATTTCAGTCATTTTTTTCACAATCCTTTCTTACGGCGTAAAAGCTAGTAAAAACATAGTTACAATAAATTTTAAATAGTAGAATAATCTATGTGAATTATAATCTTTTACAGCTTGCCAAATTTTTATTTTAATAATAAATATTATTAAATTTTATGTACTTCATTAAGTGCCATTTCTATGGCTTTCATATTACCTTCTATGACTTCAGGTTTTTTTGCAAATTTATGTTTGAAAGATCCTTTCATGTCATTTATAAAGTCTTGTTCATCCATTATTTTGCTTACTTTTACAATAGCTGCAAGCATAGGTGTGTTTGGAAAATATCTTCCTAGTGTTTCCATAGATACTTTTCTTGCATCAATTGTGTAAATTTCACCTTTAAAATCTTTTAATTTGCTTTTTAGATATTCAGGTGTTTTTGTTGTATTAATAACGATTGCTCCAGTTGCTTTTAATCCAGCAGTTACATCAACTGTTTCTAAAAGTGTATCATCAACAACTACTACATAATCTGGTTCATATATATTGCTGTGTATAGTTATTGGTTTATTACTTATTCTGTTATATGCTGTTATGGGAGCTCCCATTCTTTCTGGACCATATTCTGGAAATCCTTGAATATATTTACCTGTATTGAAGGCAGCATCTGCTAATAATAAAGATGCTGTTTTGGCACCTTGACCTCCACGTCCATGCCATCTAATTTCTATCAAGTCTTGCATATTATCACATTCCTTTCTTGATTACTAAATTTGAAAATAAATTGTGTTAAGTTTTTTATATTTGTGTTTTATTTGATAAAGTTAGTATATGCCCAAAGTATTGTTAGTGTCAAGTTATTTTTGTAAAATTGACCACTAGGAAGGGAAAAAATATTAGATTATATAAAGTTCGTTGAACTTTATATAATCTAATAAAAATTAATGCTATTAATGTCCGGTTTTGTTCTGGTTTGTCAGAGTCTTCTTCTGATTTATTATCTTCTTCTGATTTTGGTACTACTATGTGTGTTGGTTTTTTATTGCATTTTGGTCTTTCATTTTTTAAATGCTCATAAACTGGTGAGATTTCTAAATCTTTTCCATCACCAGATACGATTGTTAATTTTTTGTTTTCTTTATTCATAAAGGAACCTCCTTTTTATTTGATTTTATAATACCATAAAACAATAAAAAGGGCAATAGAATTAGAATAATTTCATGCTAGCTAGATATTGATTTTGGCTTAATCTTATGTTAAAATGTATATATTGGAAAAATAGTTTGCATAGAAAAATACAGAAGGGAGATAGGCATGGAAAAAGTAGAATCAAAAGCAGTAATAGAAGCGATTTTATTTGCAGCAGGAAGAGAAGTAAGTATACAAGAACTTTCTATGGCATTGGAAAAGCCAACAGAAGAAATAGAAATTATAATAAAAGAAATGCAAGAAGACTATAAAACAAGAGGAATAGAAATAACAAAAATGGAAGATAATTATCAATTGGTAAGCAAAAAAGAATATTATGAATATATATATCCAATAATAGACAAAAGGGCGAAGCCGAATTTATCAAATGCAGCACTAGAAACTTTGGCAATAATAGCCTATAATCCGAGAATAACTAGAGCAGAAATAGAATCGATAAGAGGTGTAGATGCAAGTGCAAGTGTATATAAATTAAGGGAATATGAATTAATAGAAGAAGCAGGAAAATCTGATCTCCCCGGAAAACCAATGACATATAAAACTACACATAAATTTTTAAAAATGTTTGGTTATACGTCATTAAATGATTTGCCAGAATTGCCAAGATATAAATTAGACGAAAATAAGCAAATAGTAATAGACGAATTATTAGAAGAACAAGAGGAGTTAAAAATGAAAAATAAAGAACAACAAATAGAGAAACAAGAAGAGTTGAATGTTAAAAATAATGATAAGCTGGTAGAAGAATAGAAAAATTGAAAATTCAAAATAGTGAATAGTAAATGAAAAAAATAAATAATATGAGAAAAGAGGAATTAAAATGAAATTATCACAAACAGGTATGGGAAATACAAAATTAAATAATATAGATGAAATGTATCCAGGTCAAAGTATATTATTACAAACTGGACAATTAGTACAATATGGTGCAGGACTTTTTGGATATAATACAATACCATTATTAGTTAGAAGAAATATAGAGAAAATTATAGTAGATACATTAAATGAGCATGGTTGCATAGAAGTATTATTGCCAACATTGCAACCAGATACAATTTGGAAAAACTCAGGAAGATATGATCAATATGTAAATGAAGGAACAATGCTTATAACAGAATCAAATAAAGGAATATTTTGTTTAGCACCAACAGGGGAAGAAGCAATGGTAGAATTTGCAAAAGAAAAACTAAAATCTTATAAAAATTTACCAGCTACATATTATCAAATAGGAGAAAAATATAGAAACGAAATAAGAACAAGGGGATATTTATTAAGGGGAAAATCTTTTCCAATGCTAGATGCCTATAGTTTTGATTTAGATGTACAAGGAATGCAAGAATCATACGAAAATGTAAGAAAAGCATTTTTAGAAATTTTTGAAAAGATAGGATTGAAAGTAATACCAATAGTAGCTGATAATGGGGCAATGGGAGGAAAAAAATCAGAAGAATTTATGCTAATATCAGAACAAGGTGAAGATAAAATTTTATATGATGAAAATACACATATAGGGTTAAATACAGAAATATTAGAAAAAGAAAATTATCAAGAATACTTAAAAGAAGAATATGGAATAGAAGATATATCTAATTTTAAAGAAATACGAACAATGGAATTAGGACATATATTCCAATTGGGAACAAGATATTCTGAAATGATGGATGGAAAATATGTTGGTAAAGATGGAAAAGAATCTTTATATTATATGGGATGTTATGGAATAGGAGTAAGTAGAACTTTAGCTGCTTTATATGAACAATGTTTAATAAATGATGAAAAATGGGGACCATCTGGATTTGTTTTACCTGAATCAGTAGCACCATTTAAAGTTCAAATAGTACCTAAAATGGAAAATCCAGAAAAGTTAGAATTAGCAATAAAATTGTATGAAAAATTAAAAAAGAATAATGTAGGTGCTATTATAGATGATAGAGAAAATATTACAATAGGAGCTAAAATGAAGGATTGTAAAGTTCTAGGAACACCATATTTAGTTGTTATTGGAGATAAACAAGAAGGAGAAAATATAGAATTAGAAAATATGAAAACAGGTGAAAAAGAAGTTTTAACAATAGAACAATTATTAGAAAAATTAAAATAATGAATGGAGGAAATATATGAAATATTATGATAAATCAATGTATCAAACAGAACAACATGTACGAATTATAGTTACTATTTTAATAGCATTTATTATTGGTTTTTTAATAGGATATTGGTGTAGAGGAACAGAATTGGTTAATACGAAAACAGAAGATAAAAATCAAGTTGTAAATGTAGTACAAGAGAATAGTACAAACAAATAAGAATGAATTAAGATGTGAAAAAATAACCTTATGGAAATTAAAAAATTTCTTATAAGGTTATTTTTATGTTAAAAATTAATATAATTAAAATTCACAGTTTTTAGGTGTTCTAGGGAATGGTATAACATCACGTATATTTTGCATACCAGTTAAATACATAATTGCTCTTTCAAATCCTAAACCAAAACCTGCATGGTTACAACTACCATATTTTCTTAAGTCTAGGTACCAGTTATATTCATCAAGTGGCATGTTTAATTCTTTCATACGAGAAACAAGTTTATCATAGTTTTCTTCTCTTTGGCTACCACCAATTATTTCACCAATACCTGGAGCTAGTAAATCGGCAGCGGCAACAGTTTTTCCATCTGGATTTTGTTTCATATAAAATGCTTTGATATCTTTTGGATAGTCGGTAACAAAAACAGGTTTTTTAAATACTTTTTCACATAAATATCTTTCATGTTCTGTTTGTAAATCAACACCCCAAGAGACTTTGTATTCAAATTCATCATTTGCCTTTTCTAATTCCTTTATAGCATCAGTGTAACTAATTCTGCCAAAATCAGAATTAATAACATTGTGTAATCTGTCTAATAGAGTTTTATCAATAAAATTATTAAAAAATTCCATTTCTTCTGGACATTTTTCTAAAACAGTAGAAAAAATAAATTTAATCATATCTTCTGCTAGATCCATGTCATCTTTTAAATCTGCAAAGCAAATTTCAGGTTCTACCATCCAAAATTCAGCTGCATGTTTAACAGTATTTGAATCTTCAGCACGGAAAGTAGGCCCAAATGTATAAACATTACGAAATGCCATAGCATAAGTTTCAGCATTTAATTGACCACTAACTGTTAAATGAGCAGGTTTTCCAAAGAAGTCTTTAGAAAAATCTACAGAACCGTCTTCATTTTTTGGTACATTAGCTAAATCGAAAGAGTTAACATTAAACATTTCTCCAGCGCCTTCTGCATCACTTGAAGTTAAAAGTGGAGTGTTTACATATACAAATCCGCGTTCTTGGAAAAATTGATGAATAGCATAAGCAAGTACACTTCTAACACGAAATACAGCATTAAAGGTATTACTTCTTGGGCGAAGATGAGCAATTGTTCTCATATATTCAAATGAGTGTCTCTTTTTTTGTAATGGATATTGGTTATCACTTAAATTAAAGATTTCTATGTTATTTGCGTGAATTTCAAATGGTTGTTTAGCGTTTTCAGTAATTATAACGTTTCCGGTGACTTTTATTGAAGAACTAATAGTTAGTTTTGAAATTTCGTTAAAGTTTGATAAGTCATTATTAAAAACGACTTGTACATTTTTGAAAAATGAACCATCGTTAATTTCTATAAATCCAAAATTTTTAGATGCTCTTACTGTTTTTACCCATGCTTCTAATGTTATTTCTTTATTTTCATAATCTTTCAAATTTTTATATAAATCTTTTATAATAAGATTTTTCATATTAAAACATTCCTTTCTTGAGGTGAAATTTTGTGTTCCTCATTATACTTGCTAGATTATACAGCATCTGTATAAAAAAATCAATAGGAGCAAAGTTGCAATTTTATAAGAGAAGAGATTTTATGAAGTTTATTAATATTTGTTATTAGTATTGCTTTTTAAAAAATAATAATGTATAATGGTTACATAAAATCTAAGTAATGATTTTTACTATGTCTAATTATTATAAGTATGGTAATAATTAAAATCATTTAAAGGAGGGAAGTTGTTTTTTAGTAGCAATTTTAATTTTACATTATGAAAGGAGCTTAATATGGCTGGAAAAAAGAAAATTAATGTGTTTATTATTTATGACAAGGAAGTAACTAGTAAAAACATTCCAGCAGACATGAATGATGTTGAACTTAAAGGTTATTTACGGGATTTAGGTTTTATTTCATCTTATCGTCGTTCATATCTTACTACAAAGGTATATCTTGTTGGAAAAGATGGAGAAGAAGACAAAGAGATTTGCATGGGGGAAGGTTCTTCTTTGGAAGAATTAGGAATTACTGAAGGTAGAACGATTAGCATTGAACCAGGAGAACCAGAACCTGTTGAGGAAGATTTTAATGACTGTTGGGCACCAAGAAGATATTTATATGGTTGTCCAATGGCACATAGTGTTGAGGAAGCTGCAAATCAGGCGGAAAAATATTCAAAAAGTGATAGTATAGTAGAAAATGGTTTTATACCTAAAATTGATTAGATAATAGGAGGAAAATATGAAAAAATACTTATTGCATGATCTTTTTTTGGAAGTAACAAGTAGATGTAATGCTTTTTGTGACCATTGTGGTAGTAGATGTACGGCTGATCAGAAGGAAGAGCTGCCAGCAGAAACATTTAAAAATGTGCTGGATAGTGTTGCTAAACATTTTGGTACGAAAGATATTATGATAAATGTTACAGGTGGAGAACCATTGATGCGGAAGGATTTGTTTGAAATCACAGGATATGCGGACAAACTTGGTTTTAAATGGGGATTGGTAACTAATGGTATGCTAATAACAGATGAAGTTATTGAAAAAATGAAAAAAACGCATATGTCAACAATTTCAATTAGTCTTGATGGATTAAAATTGACTCATGAAAAGTTTAGACATGTACCAGGTTGTTTTGATAAGATTATTACAGCAATTCAAAAATTGAAAAAGGAGGATTTTATTGAGCATATCCAGGTAACATTTATTGTAACTAAGAAAAACATTATTGAATTGCCAGAAGTTTACAGATTGCTTAATATGCTGGAGATTGATTCATTAAGAATTAGTGGAATAGATCCTATTGGTAGGGCTAAAGATAATAAGGACTTAATGCTTGATCAGGGTGATTATGAATGGTTGTTTGATTTTATAAAAGATAATAAAAATTCTTCATTACCAGTTGTATGGAGCTGTACTCATTATTTTGGACATACAGATGATACTTTAGATTCAACAGGTAAAAAATTTGCTTGTTATACAGGAATACATGTAGCATCAATTCTTTCAAATGGGGATATATTTGGTTGTCCAAATATTCCGAGAAGAAAAGAGTTAATTCAAGGGAATGTTCTTAAAGATGATTTTTGTAATGTGTGGAGAAAAAAATTTGAATTTTACAGGAATCCCAATAGAACAAGAGCTCTACAATGTGAAAATTGTGAGTATTGGAAATATTGCAAAGGTGATAGTTTTCATACTTTTGATTTTGAAACTAATACACCACAATTTTGCTATAAAAAGTTTTTTTCAAAAAAAGAAAGTTTGGAAAGGATAAATAAGATGCAGGTTCGTGATATAATACTAGAATTAAATAAGAAGAATGGAGCAATGCAATATATTACAATAAAGCCAGCCAACTTTGTTGCTGAAAAAACTGCTATGATTACGCCACAGGCTACAGATGATTTACTTAATTTTTTTCACTATGGTGAATGTCATCCAAGTAATTTGTATGAACAACAGGCGGCTTTAATAGGAAATAAAATTGGTAGTATATTTTTAGTTAAATATATTGTTCCTGTTATTTTGTACAACAGAGCTAGTAATATGGCAGTGATGGATGAGTTTTGTATGAAACAAGTAGATAATGAAATATCAATTATTAATGAAAATATATCTAAATCGGATTTTGTTTATCAAGATTCGTTTGGAGATGTTGAATTTCTTGGATTTGCACATAGTCATCCACAGGAAACAGAATTAAGGTATAGTATATATGATACTGAAAATCATAAATATTTTGCAGAAAGATTTGGTGATTTTTTATCTATTATTATTAATCCTCAAAATAATGAAATGTTATGCTTTGCAGGTAAAGATATAAAACAAGCTACATTGACTTTATATGCTATTGGAAGACAATTTTGTATGAAATAAGTGATACCAAAAAATAGGAAGATTTAATTATCTTCCTATTTTGGTATTATAGAAAAGATTTTTTAGTATAAAAAGTATGAGTATAATAAGAATAGCTTATGAATAAATCTGAATGTTTATTTCACTTTTTACGTAAACAATACATAAGATATACAAAAACGTAAAAGGGGGAAATTTTATGTCAAGTTATATAATAAAAGGAGGAAGTAGATTAGAAGGTACAGTAAAAATTTCAGGTTCAAAAAATGCTTCACTTCCAATAATAGCGGCTACAATATTAAATAAAGGAATTACTACTTTATATAATGTTCCAAATATACAGGATACACAAATGATGTATGAAATAATAAAATTGCTAGGGGGAAAAGTGCAAAAAAAGAAAAATAAAGTAATAATAAATACAACAAATATTAATAAATATGAAATACCTGATGAGTTAATGCATAAAATGCGCTCATCTGTGATATTAGTAGGTGCAATTGTTGGAAGATATAAAACAGCAACATTTACATATCCTGGGGATTGCGATATTTGTTGGATACATCGGACAAACATAAGATAAATGAATGGATTAGGAAATTTAATTTCTTAAATTCAATTTGAATTTAAGAAAAACTCAATATTGGATTTTGTTTGGACTTAGTTGAGAATTAACTATTCTTGTGATATAACGAGTAAAAATAAAATGGTAATTTTTAGTTTAGAATAAATTGCAAAAATTTATAAATGTTGTGGACAAAATAAAAATAATATTGAAAAATAATTGACATAGGAAATGCTGATTAGCAGATGTGGTTTTGCCACCAATTTTTACGAGTTTTCGTAGGAAGGGTGGTGATGTTTATGATTAAAGTGATACTATTTTTAATAATGTCTTTAATGTTATCTTTAACATTAAACGTTGCCTTGACAGCAGTTCTGTATAAGAACTGGGTTGATAAGCAACTACATAAATAAAAAAATAAACCATTCTGCTTAGCCGAGCTAATGGTTTATTAAATCTTTATATCGGCAAAACCACGTTTGTGGATTTGTCATTTCCTATTTTTATTATACTCTAATTAAAGTAATAAAGTCAAGAAAATATGAAAATTAACTTTTGATTTTATGATTGATTTTGTAAATACAGATTACAATTAAAGGAGGAAAATAATGAGGCTACTTTTTCAACAGCCTCAAAATAATCCTCCTTTTTTGATAAATTTTAAAAAAGTGTTACTTTTTTTATAAATTTATCAATATATAAATGTAAGATATCTTAAAATATAAAAAGGAGTTTAGATCTAAATTGAATAAATGTAAAGAAATAAAACATTATATAAAAAATAATGAACTTGATTTAGAAAAAATAATAAATGAATATACATCTTATACTGCTACAATTATAGATAATATGGCAAGAAATAGTTTGAATGATGAGGATAAAGAAGAAGTAGTTTCTGAAGTATTTTTTATACTATGGAAGAATAAAAACAAACTAAATATTAATAAATATTTAAGTTCATATATTGCAGGAATAACAAGAAATGTAGTAAAAGAATATTTAAGAAAAGTCAAAATAAACTTTGATATTTCTGATTATGAAAATAGTTTATATAATTATGATAAAATTAACCTTCTTGATGATAATGTAGAAGAAATTAGTAAAATAGAAGAAAAACTAAAAAATATGAAGAAAATTGATAAAACAATATTTTTAGATTTTTATTATTCTTCTAAATCAATAAAAGATATAGCTAAAGAACAAAAGATTTCTGAATTTAGTGTAAAGCAAAGACTATACAGAATTAGGAATAAAATAAGAAAAGAGGGAAAATAGATGGATAACAATAAGATTTTTGAAAAGGTTAAAATGAAAATAGCTATATCTAATGTAAAAGAGGAGGATATAGTTATGAATAAAAGAAAATTAAATATAGGAAAAGGTATAGGAATAGCAGCATGTATTACTCTTTCAATGACAGGATTTGTATTTGCTACAACACAAATAATTAACAAATTTGGAGCAAATAGTAGTGATGGTATTCAAACTGCCATTGAAAATGGATATTATAGTGATATAAATACAGAATATAAAGAAGCAAATGGAATTAGTACAAGTATAGTATCATTTTTGATAGATAATGATAATTTTGATATAAATTTTAATATAAAATTTGATGATAGTTATAGTTTACAAAATATGTTAGCAAATGATGGAAAAATAGATATAATGGATTTAAAAGTAGTAAATGAAAAAAATGAAAAAGTTTTTGCAACAAGAGAACTTGAAACAGAAGAGATGACATCATTATATAAAACAGAACAAGAGGCAATGAAGAATTATGATAGTTATAAAGGTGCATATGGTGAAACTAGTCAAAAAATAAACGATAATGAAATAAAATACAGCTTAACAGCAACAGGAAATCCGGAAGAATTTCCTACATCTCAAAAATTAAAAGTAACATTTAGTAAGATAAGAAATAGATATTGGGAAGATGGCAAAGAAAAATATAGAATTTATGAAGGCGAATGGAGTTATGAAATAGATGTACCAAGTAAAATGGCAAAATCTAATATAGTTCAATACAAATTAGTTTCTATTAGTGATAAAAGTTATAAATTTGATAGTGCTAGAGTTTCAAATACAGCCTTTAAAATTTATTTAAGTAATTGTAATGGTATTGCTCATAATGAAAATGCCTGTGTTGAAACATCTGACGGAAGAAAATTTTATCCAGCAGGTAGATCAGATGGTGATGGAATGATAAGTGTTGAAGAAGATGGAAATGTAAAATATTATAATACATTTAATTTAACTAATTATGATGCAACAGATAATTTGAAAGTACATTTATTTAAAGAAAATGGAGATGAGATAATTGTTGAATTGACAAAGGAAAGATAGTTTTATAAAAAATTTATAGGCAGATAATTGATTGAAAATTATCTGCTTTTATGATATAAAAAAGACAAATATTAATATATTAGGATGAATTGAGAACTAATTATAATACAAAATGTAAAATGGAGAAATTTATGAAGAAATTATTAAAATATGTAATAATAGTTAGTATTGTAATAGCACTAATGGTGTTAGGTATAAATTTATATGTGAGAATATCAACCAAAAATCAGATTATCAAAGAAAATGAATATTCAAAATTATCGGATATAGATTGTATAATTATTTTAGGAGCTGGAATATGGGGAGATAAGCCAAGTTCTATGTTAGAAGATAGATTATTGGAAGGTATAAAATTATATCAAAATAATGTATCAAATAAAATAATAATGAGTGGAGATCATGGAAGAAAAGAATATGATGAAGTAAATATAATGAAAAAATATGCAATAGAAAAAGGAATACCATCAGAAAATATTTTTATGGATCATGCAGGTTTTTCTACTTATGAAAGTATATATAGAGTAAAAAATATTTTTGAAGCAAAGAAAGTTGTAATAGTAACGCAAAAATACCATTTATATAGAGCTTTATATATTGCAAATCAATTGGGATTAGAAGCATACGGAGTTGGAGCAGATCCTAGACGATATGTAGGAACAACATATAGAGAAATAAGAGAAATATTAGCAAGAGATAAAGATTTTTTTAAATGCATATTTAAGCCAGAGCCTACTTATTTAGGAGATACAATTCCCGTAAATGGAAATGGAGATATTACAAATGATGATAAAAAAGATATTTAAAAAATATGGAGCTAATATGAAAAAGAGTGTAATAATATTTCTTATAGTTTTTATTATAATTATTGTTGTAGTAACATTATTATATAATTTTAGAATTATACCATATAAACAATATTCTAATAGTGATTTCAATATTGAAACATATATTAGCAATGTAGATAAAGATAATGATGGTATAGATGATCAGACAGATATATTAAATAATGTAAGAGAATATATAAAAACAAAGCCCAAATATAAAAGCAAATATTATGGAGCAGGTTATCCTGATGATGAATATGGGGTTTGCACAGATGTTGTAGCAAATGGATTAAAAGGTGCTGGATATGATTTAATGGAATTAGTAAACGAGGATATCACAAATCATAAAGAAAAATACAATATTGAAACTATAGACAAAAATATAGACTTTAGGAGAGTAAGAAATTTAGATATATATTTTAAGAACAATAATACTTCATTAACAAATGATTTATCTAAAATCGAAGAATGGCAAGGAGGAGATATAATTGTATTTAAAAACCATATAGGAATAATATCAGACAAGAGAAACCGAAATGGAATTCCTTTTCTAATACACCACGCAAATCCAATGCAAATAAACTATGAGGAAGATGTATTAGAGTTATATGGACAAGAATATATTATAGGACATTATAGAATTAGTTAAAGCACAACAAGAAATTATAAAAGCATAGTAAAAAATTACAATTTTCATTGATAATTTAACAATTAAAATAGATATTAGGTGTGAGTTAAAAATGTCCAAATTATTGAGTAAAATAAATTCATAGAATGGACATTTTTTATAATTAGAAAAATCAGTAATATCAATGTTTTTAAACAAAATAGATGACATATTTTACTATACTGGGTAGGTGTGTGATAGCGAAAGCTGTCGCATAGCTACCCTTGAGCTATTTATGAGCAGAAGTAGACAGATAAAAAAATTCTAAAATAAATTTTAACACAAGAGAGAATTTTTGTAAGAAAATGGATGTATATATAGTGTAGAGTAAATTATTAAGATTAATGTGTCCAAATTTTAATAATTATTTAGTAATAAGTACAAACAACATAACAATATAATTAAAAATGAAATGGTAGGTGAATATTCTGGAAAAAAGAAACAATAAAGATACCAATATGAATAAAAATACAAAAGATAAATTACCATTTGCAGTATTTATATGTCCTAAATCAAATACAGGTGAATTAGATGATTATAAACAGATATTCACCGACATTATTTCCGATAGAATAAAGGAAAAATATGAATAAAAGAACAAAACAAAATTTCGTGAAGCTATTGAAGAATAATTAAAGATATGATATAAAATATAGTAAGTTACAATAAGAATTTAGAAAAGTGAACTTGCAAGAATTTGTTGCAAGTTCGAAACGAAAGAAAAAGATAAATTAAATATATTATAAATTTTAAAGGATTGAAAGAAAGGAGTATCAGTATGGGAAGTGATTTAGTAAATAAAACGGAAAAAGATTTCGAGAGTATTAAGCATATAGATGAAAATGGAGTGGAATTTTGGTATGCAAGGGAGCTAATGACAATGTTAGAATATAGTAAATGGGGAAATTTTAAAAATGTAATAAATAAAGCAAAGGAAGCTTGTAAGGGTAGTAATATTGCAGAAGAGGAACACTTTGCCGACGTCGGGAGGGTGTTAAAAGTAGGTAATAATGCAGAAATGGAAGTTGATGATTTTAAATTAACTAGATATGCTTGTTATTTAATTGCACAAAATGGAGACAGTAGAAAAAAAGCAATAGCACTTGCCCAAACATATTTTGCGGTGCAAACTAGAAGACAAGAAATAACAAGACAAGAATACGAACAATTAAGTGAAGATGAAAAGCGACTATACACAAGACAAAATGTAAAAGATAAAAATAAATATTTATTTGATACTGCAAAATTAGCTGGAGTTAAAAATTATGGAAAATTCAATAATTATGGATATAGAGGATTATATAATGGAGAAACAGCAAAAGACATAGCTAACCGCAAAGGAATATCAGATAGGGAAGATATATTGGATTATATGAGTAGTACAGAATTAGCAGCAAATTTATTCCGAATAACACAAACAGATGAAGTATTAAAAAACAAAAATATTAATAATGAAGATGATGCTTGTATAACACATCATAAAGTTGGACAAGCGGTTAGACAAACAATTAAGAAAATAGGAGGAACAATGCCAGAAGATTTACCAACTCCAAATAAAAGTGCAAAACAAATAGAGAAGGAGAAAAATAAAAAATTAACTTTTAATAATAAGAAAAGATTAAAATAAAAACACCACCTACGGCACATTCGTACTTTCAGTAGTTCAATAAGACAATAACAAAATATTTAGTAAAAGTAAATAGAGAAAATAAAAGTTCTAAAACTTCAAGTTAACCCTTGAAATTTTAGAACTTTTGACGTATAATAGCAGCAATGGAACATTACATAAAAGAAGATGTTATTGATACATTGCGAAAATGGAGGTAATCTGTGAAAAAGTCTAATGAGGAGAAAAGAGTTGTAATTTATTGTAGAGAGAGTAGAGATGACTATGGCGAGAACTATGAGAGAATAGAAACACAAAGAGATTTACTTGTGAAATACTGCAAAAGTCATGGATATACTAATATTGTAGATATCATAATGGATGATGACAAAAGTGGAACAGATTTTAGCAGGTTTGATGATATAAGAGAAAGAGCAAGAAAAAAGAAAATAGATGTAATTGTTTTTAAAAACTCTGCAAGACTTGGAAGAAATCAAAGAGAAGCGTTAGAGTTTGTTGAATATCTTGAAGAACAAGGTGTAGAGATAATATTTGAAGATGAACAATACAATGAGGAAATGTTTGGACTATATGCATGGTTTAATGAAAGAAGAGCAAGAGATGATAGCAAAAATATTAGAAGAAATTTACGTCATAAAATAGAAGAGGGAGAACTACTAGTTAAAGCAATATATGGATACAACAAAGTAGGTAAGGAATTAGTTATAAATGAAGAAACAGCTCCAGTAGTACAGGAAATATTTGAACTATACTCTAAATGTTGGGGTTATCAAAAAATAGCAACTTACTTAAATAAAAAAAGAATACCAACACCATCTCAAAGTAGAAATTTTGTAAATGCAAAACAAACAGCAAATTGGAAAGCACAGCATATTGTAAGAATATTAGATGATAGAAGATATACAGGAACCTATGTTGGAGGACACACAGAAAAATTAAGCTTTAAATCTAAAAAAACAAGAGTAAAGCCAGAAGAGGAATGGACTATAATAGAAAATCATCATGAACCTATTATTGATAAAGAACTATTTGAAAAAGTTCAAAAAATTAGAAAGAAAAGAAAAAAAGAAAGTGATAAAATAAATAATGGTTTTAAATTTGTAGATACAGACAATAACTTATATTCGGGACTTTTATATTGCGGAAGATGTGGAACTCCGATGTATAAAAGAAAGGGAAATACTGGAACAAGAAAAAGACCAGATAGTTATTTATGCAAAAAGTATAGTAATGAAGGTGCAATAAAAGATATAAGACCAAATTATGGGTGTAAACCACACAGGATAAGAATAGAATATTTAGACAAAATTGTAAATGCATATATAGATAATTTAGTAAGTAATCCTGAATTTAAAAATTTTGTTATGGACAATGTAAAAGCAATTTCTACAAATAAAGCAACACTAGAAAAAGAGTTAAACAAATCTAAACAAACATTGGAAAAGCTAGAAAAACAATTTAAACAAGTATATGAAGATAAGCTAAATGATTTAATTCCAGAATTTATATATAAAGATAAAAAACAGGAATTAGAAAAGAAGATACAATATGAAAAAGAAAAATTGCAAGAAGCGGAAGGTAAATTCAATACACTAAACAAATTAGAAGATAAAGAAGATTTAATATTTAAAGCAATAGATGATATAAAGAAAAATGGATTAACAAAAGAAGAATTATCAAGACTATTTGATAAAATAGTAGTATTTGATAAAAATGAAATAACAAAAGAAGAAAAAGACTTGTATACCCTAAACGATATGATGTATAATGAATTGTATGAAAATGGAGGGTTAGCATTTCATTTGAAATTTATGTACCCACAAACTATCACAAACAGGAGGTTGTGAAATTGGATCAAGACCGATAGATTTGCATTTAAAAGCATTTGAGAAATTAGGAATTCATATAAACCAAAATTATGGGAATATAACATGTAGTACAGAAAAAATAATAGGAAGTAAAATAGATTTTGACTTTCCAAGTGTAGGAGCAACAGAAAATGCAATATTGGCAAGTGTGCTAGCAGAAGGTAAAACAATAATAACGAATGCTGCAAGAGAGCCGGAAATCATAGATTTACAGAATTTTTTGAATAAAATGGGAGCTAAAATAAAAGGAGCTGGCACAAATGAAATAGAAATAGAAGGTGTTAAAAAATTAAAAGAGATAAGTTATAATGTAATGCCAGATAGAATAGAAGCGGGAACATTTTTGTGTTTAGCAGCAATAACAGGTGGAAAAATTAAATTAGAAAAAGTAAATTCAAATCATTTAACACCAGTAATTGCAAAATTAGAAGAAGCAGGATGTGAAATAAAAATACAGAAAGAAATAATAGAAATAATAAGTCCAAAGAAATTAAAGGCAATAGATATAAAAACAATGCCTTATCCAGGATTTCCAACAGATATGCAATCAATAATGGCGGCAACATTTACAATAGCAAAGGGTACAACAGTAGTAGTAGAAAACATATTTGAAAATAGATATAAGTATGTACAAGAATTAAATAAAATGGGTGCGAAAATTATAGTTGAGGGAAAAAGTGCAATAATTAGAGGTGTTAGGAAGATATATGGAGCGACTGTAAAAGCAACAGATTTAAGAGGTGGTGCAGCATTAGTTTTGGCTGGATTATCTGCAAAAGGAACAACAGTTGTTGAAAATATAGAGTATATATTGAGAGGCTATGAAGATTTTGATAAAAAAATAAGAGCTTTAGGTGGAAATATAGAAATTTCAGAAGTATTATAAGTATAGTATAATAATGAGGTATCTTGTATAAAGGTACCTCAAAAAATTTTAAAAAAAATCTTAAAAGGTCTAGAAAAAAGTATTATATATGTGTTAAAATAGAAAAAGTGAAAAAATAGGAAAAATTTAGTCTAAAAAGGAGGAATGAAAAATGAAAACAAAAAAATCAAAACATTCAGATAATAAAATAAATATGTATTATGAACAAGAATTCCAACTAGAACAAGATAGACTAAATAATGTAGATAAAAAAAAGATAAAAGAAAGAGAAAAAAGAATAAAACAAATGAATAAAGAAAAATCAAAGATAGAGGAAAAATTTGATTTTGATACAGAAACTGTAATTGGAATGACAAATAAGAATAACCAAGCTAAAAGAAAAGAAATACAAAAACAATTTGATAAACAAGAAAGGATAAAACAAAAGAGAAAAAGAAAAATAAAAAGATTTTTAAAATGGACAAGTATTATATGTATAATATCAGGAGGAACAGCATTTGCTTTAGTTTCACCAATATTTAATATAAAGGAAATAAATGTAACAGGAAATAATATAGTAAGTTCAGAAACAATAGTAAGTATATCTGAATTGAGTAAAGAACAGAATATATTCAAATTTTTTAATAAGAAAGTTGTAGAAAATGTAAAAACTAATCCTTATGTAGAAACGGCAAAAGTTAAAAGAAAATTACCAAATAAAGTGGAAATACAAGTAGAGGAAAGAGAAAGAACTTTTAATATAGAATTTATGAATGGATATGCTTATATAAATAATCAAGGATATATATTAGAAATATCACAAGAAAAACTAGATTTGCCAGTTATACAAGGTGCCAAAACATCAGAAGAAAAGATAGTACCAGGAAATAGATTGGATAAAGAAGATTTAGAAAAATTAGAAACAGCAATAACAATAACAAAAATTTGGAAAAATAACGAAATAGAACAAAAAATAACAAGCATAGACATAACAGATAGATTAGAGTATACAATGTATGTTGAAGAAGAAAAACAAAAAATATATTTAGGAAATGATACAAACTTAAATAATAAAATTTTATGGGTACAAGCAATAATGAAAGATAATAAAGGGATAGAAGGAGAAATATATGTAAATGGTGATTTGAATGATAAATTCAAACCACGATTTAAACAAAAAGTATAGTATATATTTTTTTTAATACAATGTAAAAATAAAATATATTTTAAATTTTATCCTTGAAAGGGAAGTGAGTTAAATGGATAAAAAAGCAAAAACAGGGATAGTGTTTGGGGTAATGTGTTTAGCTCTTACACTTGGAATATGTATTCAGATAAGGACAGTAAAACAATACAGTACGAAAGTAGGACAGAATTATGATCAAAATAATTTAAGAGCAGAAGTATTAAAATATAAAGAAAAATATGAAAATCAAATTAAAGAAATAGAAAAACTAGATTGTGAATTGGAAACAAAAATAGAAGAAGCATCATCTAAAAATACAAATTTAGAAGAAGCAAAAAATCAAATAAAAGCTGGAAACAAGATAATAGGTACGTCGGAAGTAACTGGACCAGGAATAATAATAACATTAACAGATAGTAAGTTAGATGCAAGTAGTGTATTAGATGTAAGCTCATTGATAGTTCATTATTTGGATATATATTATATAATAAATGAATTGAAAAATGCAGGAGCAGAGGCAATATCAGTAAATGAGCAAAGAGTAGTTCCAACAACTTCTATTGAATGTGGTGGAAATATTATAACAGTAAATGGTCAAAAAATAGGTTCACCATTTGTAATAAAAGCTATAGGATTGCCAGAAAACTTGGCGAACTTGAATAGAGCAGGAGGATATTTATCATATATGAAAAGTGCAAGTATAGGTGTTGATTTAAAAAAATCTAATAATATAACAATACCTAAATATTCAGGAATTATAAATTATAAATATGCGAAAAGTGTAGAAGAAAAATAGAAATATTGAGAAAAAGTAAATATTGAGAAAGGAAGTAGTGGCATTTGGAACCAATAAAAAAAGGAAAAATAACAGTTACTATAACAATAGGAATTGCGTGTTTAGCATTAGCAACTGTAATGTTTATGCAATTTAAAATGGTAAATCAGACAGATATAAATGAATTAGAAGTTATGAGAGAAGATGAATTAAGAACAGAGTTAGCAAACTGGAAGGCGAAATATGAAGACGCAGAAAGTCAATACCAAGAAAAAACTAAAAAATTAGAAGAATATAATAAAACTGAAGCTACAGAAGAAGAAACAGAAGGATTAGTAAAAAATGAATTAGAGCAAGTTAATTTGGTTTTAGGAAGAACAGATGTAGAAGGTCAAGGTATTACAATAACATTACAGGAAAATAAAGATGCAGAAGCTGGGATAACATCAGATAATCTAAATATGATTGTAAATGAATTAAAAGAAGCAGGAGCAGAGGCAATATCTATTAATGATGAAAGAATAATAAATATGACAGATATAGTATCTGTAAATGAAAATACAGTCATAAGGGTAAATCAACAAAGAGTAGTTTCTCCTTATGTTATTAAGGCAATAGGTAATCAAACATACTTAGAAGGTGCAATATCAGGAAATGGTGGAGAATGTGATAAATTAGAAAAATTGGGACATACAGTTACAATTACCAAATCTAATAAAATACAAATAAAAAAATATAATAAAGATTTAACATCAAAATATATAAAAGAAGATTAATTATGGAAGGAAAGTGAATAAAATGGTTTTTATAGCAATAATAATTGGCTGTTTATTAGGGGCAATTATAGGAATAAATGCTCCTACAATATCATATACATATTCAAGTTATTTGGCAATAGCAATAATAGCTGCATTGGATTCTGTATTTGGAGGAATAGCATCAGTAATAAATAAGAAATTTGATATAAAAATTTTTATATCAGGATTTTTTGGAAATGCAATTTTGGCAATATTATTGACAATACTAGGACAAAAGTTAAATGTAGACATATATTTGGCAGCAATAGTAGTATTTGTATGGAGAATGTTTAGTAATTTAGGAATAATTAGAAGATATTATGTGGAAAAATGGACAGAGAAATTTAAGAAAAAATAATATTACAGCAATATTACAAAAAGATTACAAAAATATAACATTTGGTATTGACATTTTATAAAAAATGTAATATAAATACGTTATGAAAAATGAAACAAAAAAATGGAGGAATTAACTTGGCAATCGGTGATATTATAGTTGGTGTAGACATTGGAACAACAAAAGTAGCAACAGTTGTTGGAGAAGTTAATAATTTTGGTCAAATTGAGATAATAAGTAACACATCATATAAATGTAGTGGACTAAAAAAAGGAAAAATAATTAATGAAGATGAAATAACTTTAAGTCTTGCCAAAACAATAAAAGATGCTGAAGAAGAAACAAATTTAAAAATAAATTCTGCATATGTAACAATACCTGGAAAACAAGTAACAATAGTACAAAACAGTATAACAAAAGAAGTAAAGGACAAATATTCAGGAATATCAGTAAGAGATGTGCAAAATGCAATAATTCAAGTAAAAGATATAGAAATACCAGAAGGAAAAACCTTAATAGATATAGTACCAGATAAAATAACATTAGAAAATGGAACTGTTGTGTCAGATCCTGTAGGAAGTTTAAGTGCAAGTTTCACAATAGATGCACAAGTAATATTAGCTGAAAAGGATTTTGTAAGACAATTAACATCAATATTTAAAAAAGCAGGATTAGAAATAGATGGAATAGTACCAATAACATTAGCAGAAAGAAATTTGATATTAGATAAAAATGAAATGCATGATAATATAATGTTGTTAGATATAGGAGCAGGAAACACAGATATAGGAGTTTTTGAAGGAAATTCATTTATATATACAAATTCTATACCTGTTGGGGGAGATAATATAACTAATGATATTGCAGTAGTACTAAATATTACTGAGGAAGAAGCAGATAAATTAAAAAGACAATATGGACTAGCCTTAAAATCATTTATTGATAATGATAATGATATTATTTTAAATACATGTAAAGACAATAATAAAAATAAAATAATAAAAAGTTCAGAACTAATAGAAATAATAGAAGCAAGAATAGAAGAAATATTTTCAATAATAAATAAAGATGTAACAAATCAAGGAATTAAATCAAAAATAAATAATGTTATTTTAACAGGTCAAGGAATAATAAATATAAACAAAAGTGATGTAGCAGGTAAAATAACATTAAATATACCTGTAAAAATTTCAACAGGTAGATTAATAAGTACTATAAGACCAACATATAGAACAAGTTATGCGTTAGTAAGATATATAGCAGCAAGACCATTTGCTAAAACAGTATCAAGTAGTATTGACACAAAATCAGATGAGAATATATTAAAAAATATTTTAGAAAGAATAAAAGAATTTTTCTATTCATAATAGTATACAAAAAATGAAAAATGTGATATAAAAGAATACTGAACAATAGTAATTAATTTTTAAGTATAAATAAGGGAGGAAAGCCAAAATGATGGAGTATGATGATAACAACGTAGCAATGATGGATGGTACAGCTACTATAAAAGTAATTGGTGTAGGGGGAGCTGGAAATAATGCTGTAAATCGTATGATAGAATCTGGAATAAAGGGAGTAGATTTTATAGCTGTTAATACAGATAGACAAGCATTACAACAATCAAAAGCAGGAACAAAAATTCAAATAGGAGAAAAAATTACAAGAGGATTAGGAGCAGGAGCAAACCCAGATATTGGTGCACAATCAGCAGAAGAAAGCAAATCAGAAGTAGCAGAAGTATTAAGAGGAGCAGATATGGTATTTGTCACAGCCGGAATGGGTGGAGGAACAGGTACTGGAGCAGCACCAATAGTTGCAGCAACAGCAAAAGAAATGGGAATATTAACAATTGGTGTAGTAACAAAACCATTTACATTTGAAGGAAAGAAAAGATTATCACAAGCAGAAAGAGGAATTGAAAGTTTAAAAGGAAAAGTAGATACATTAGTAGTTATACCAAATGATAAATTACTACAAATAATAGATAGAAAAACATCAATCATTGAGGCTTTTAAACAAGCAGATGATGTATTAAGACAAGGTGTACAAGGTATATCAGATCTAATAGCAGTACCAGGACTAGTAAATCTTGATTTTGCAGATGTAAAAACAATTATGTTAAATCAAGGTATGGCACATATGGGAGTTGGAAGAGCATCAGGAGAAAATAGAGCAGAAGATGCAGCAAAAGAAGCAATACAAAGCCCATTATTAGAAACATCAATAGAAGGAGCAAAAGGGGTGATTATAAATATCACAGGTGGAGAAGATTTAGGATTACATGAAGTAAATACAGCGGCAGAATTAGTACAACGTAGTGTGGATCCAGAGGCAAATATTATATTTGGTACAGTAACAGATACAAGTATGGAAGATGAAATTCAAATTACAGTAATAGCAACTGGATTTGAAAAAAATGAGCCAATATCAAGCATTGGTGTAGATAATATTGTGTCAAAAACATGGGAGAAGAAAATTAATTCAATTCCATCAAATACAGATGTAAGTACATCACAAAATGACTTAGATATACCAGCATTTTTAAGAAAGAATAGAAATAAAAATTTATAATTTAGAGTTTTATATAGAAGCTTAAAAATAAAAATAATAATGAAAAAGATATGAATTATTTTGAATAATTTATGTCTTTTTTTGTTGTCTTAAAAAATCGAATATTTCTTTTTTTCTACAATAAGAAAAGACAGTATTTTTAAAGAACAAGTAGTAGAATAAAAAAGCAATGAGATAATTAAAAAATATAAGTTTGATGCAATTAATTTATGCAAAAAGGATGTGAAGTAAATGACAATATATATAGACATAGTAATTGTTGAAAATGTAATAATGAATAGCATAATATTATATGCAACAGCAGTAATTTTGAGAGATAAAGTACATTATATGCGAATAATAATATCTAGTATTATACGGTGCAATATATTCAGTATTAACATATATATATCCAATAAAAGTTTATGATAACATAGTTTTTAAAGTATTATTGTCAGTGATAATGGTATATATAGCATATAAACCACAAAATATAAAAAAATTAGGAAAAAATATTCTGATTTTTTACTTGACTTCATTTGTTTTTGGAGGAGTAGCATTTGCTTTAATATATGTAATAAAACCACGAGATATATTAATGAAGAATGGTTTATTTTTAGGAACATATCCACTAAAAACAGTGTTTATATCTGCAATAATAGCTGCAATTATATTGATAATGGGATTTAAAATAGTAAAAACAAAAATATCAAAAAAAGATATATATTGTAAAGTAAAAATAATATTAAATAATAAAGAAGTTGAAACAATGGCAATGGTGGATACAGGAAATATGCTTAAAGAACCTATAACTGGAATGCCTGTAATTGTAGTTGAATCAAGTTTGCTAGAAAAGATTTTGCCATATCAGATTTTGCAAAATACAGAGAAAATTATAGGAGGTGATTTGGAAAGTGTGCCAGAAGAGATAAAAAATAAATACATATCAACATTTAGATTAATACCATATTCTTCATTGGGAAAACAAAATGGAATGTTATTAGGAATAAAAGCTGATAAAGTTGTAATAGAAAAAGAAGGTGAAGAGGTAGAAAAAGATAATATTGTTATAGGAATATATAATAAATCTCTTACTAAAAGAGGGGAATATAGAGCACTGATAGGACTAGAAGAAATATAATATTATTGTAAGTATATTTAATTAAGATTTAATTTATAAGATAAGTATTAGAATGTTTATAATGTTTTGAAAGGAAAATGATAGTTATGAGAATTTTAGAGATGCTAAAGACTAGCCTAAGTACAATAGGAACAATTTGTGCTAAATATATAAGTGAAGAAAATGAAATAGAATATTTACCTATATTTTATATAGCGGGAAGCCAAACTTTACCGCCACCACTTCCACCAGAAGAGGAAGAAAAATATATAAGACAATTATCAGAGAAAGATAATTTGTTTGCTAGACAAATATTAGTAGAAAGAAATTTGAGATTAGTGGTGTATATAGCTAAAAAATTTGAAAATACAGGAATAGGCATAGAAGATTTAATATCAATTGGAACAATAGGTCTTATGAAGGGAGTAAATACATTTAATGCAGAAAAAAATATAAAACTTGCAACATATGCATCAAGATGTATAGAAAATGAAATATTAATGTTTTTAAGAAAGAGTAGTAAAATAAGGGGAGAAATTTCAATAGATGAACCTCTTAATAAAGATGGAGATGGAAATGAGTTGTTACTTTCTGATATTTTGGGTACAGATCCAGATATTACATCACGAAATTTGGAGGATGAAGTTGATAAAACTTTGTTAAGAGCTTCGATTTTGAAGTTGAATGATAGAGAGAAGAATATAATGGAAATGAGATTTGGTTTTAAAACGGGAAAAGAAAAAACTCAAAAAGAGGTTGCAGATGAATTACGGTATTTCTCAAAGCTATATTTCTAGGTTGGAAAAGAAAATTATAGGAAAAATGAAAAAGGATATTAGTAGTAAAATTGGATAGATATAATGGTTAGTATAGTTTAAGGTTGGTAAATTTGTTTGATTTTGTAATGTTATAATGTAAAAATAAGAAAAATGTAAAAAAGTGTAGAAAAATAAAAATAGTTTTGTTATAATCAATTTATAATGAAACTATTTTTTATATTATAGAAAATTTTAATATTAGGAAAATTTTTGAATTTCTTATAATATAAAGTATTTAGGGAGGTGAAAAATGAAAAGTAAAATAAGGAAAATAATACTTACAATAGTGGTGATGTTTAGTATAATAATAAACAGTGCTCCTGTAGAGGCCGATGTTGGAAGCTTTGAATCTTATGATAGTGGAAGTAGTTCATGGGATAGTAGCAGTTCTTGGGACAGTGGAAGCTCATCATGGGATTGGGATAGTGGAAGTTCATATAGCTCAAGTAGTAGTGATGATTCTGATATAGGTATAACATTATGGGTACTTTTTATAATACTAGCTATAATTGTTTATGTTTTAAATAAAAAGGATACTAATAGTAGAAAAGGGCCATTACATAAAACAGTAAGAAATATTGGACCAGATTTAGAAAGAGAAAAACAAGTTGAAAATCAAATAAAACAAGTAGATCCAATGTTTAATAAAGAAGAATTTATTGCAAATGCAAAAAGTTTATTTGTAAAATTACAACAAGCATGGACAGATAGAGATTGGTCAGTAATAAGAGTATTTGAAACAAATGAATTATTTGAACAACATAAAAATCAATTACAAGGATATATTGATAATAATCAAATTAATGTAATGGATAGAATATGTGTTAATTTTGCAAATTTATACAGTTTTGAACAAAATGGGGATAAAGATATTTTAACTGTAAGATTGAATTCAAGAATGGCAGATTATATTATAGATGCTACAACAAAACAAGTATTAAGAGGAGATAAAACAACTGAAAGAGTAAATACTTATATATTGACTTTTATAAGGAAGAAAGGATTGCAAACAAAAGAAGGTTCAGAAAAGATAGTTACAACAAATTGCCCAAATTGTGGTGCACCAACACAAATAACTTCAGCTGGAAAATGTGAATATTGTGGAAGTGTAATAACGACAGGAGAATATAGTTGGGTACTTTCTAATTTAGAAAGAGAAATAGTATAATAGGAGGAAAGATTTATGGGATTAATAAAAGCGGCTGTAAGTGCAGTAAGTTCAACACTTAAAGACCAATGGAAAGAAGCTATAAGATGTGAAGAAATGACAAATGATGTTTTAATGGTTAAGAAAACAACACCAACTGGAGTTATAACAAATAAAAGTACTATAATTGTTGCACCAGGTCAATGTGCGATAATTTACGATAATGGTAGAGTAATAGATGCAACTGCAGAAGAGGGAGTATATAATTTTGATAGTTCTTCATCACCATCATTTTTTGCTGGACAGTTTGGAGCTGTATTTAAGGAAATGTGGCAGAGATTCACATATAGTGGTGCTACAGCAAAACAACAAGCAGTATTTTTCTTTAATATAAAAGAAATAATGGATAATAAATTTGGAACACCTGCACCAGTTCCATTTCAGGATTGGTCACATTTAATACCAAATCAAATGACAGGTAATACAATACCTTTAAGAGTTGGTTTGAAATGCTTTGGAAAATATACATTTAAAATAGAAAATCCAGCATTATTTATGAATGAAGTAGCAGGGGTAGCAGATATTTATAAAAAAGATAAATTAGTTGAGCAAATGAGATCAGAAGTAATAGGTACATTTCAAAATGTTTTGAATGAATTAGGAAATTCAGAACATAAGGTACCTGTATTAGAAATACCAAGCCAAACTGATGAGATAAAAGAATTGATGGATAAGTATGTTTTTGATGAACCTATTCGTAAAAGAGGTATTGCGTTAGTAGGATTTATAGTTGAGTCAGTTACTTTAGATGATGAATCTAATAAAAAAATTGATCAATATGAATTGAGTAGTAATGCTTATATGCAACAAGGTACACTTACAGGTGCTTATGCAAATGCTGTACAAGAAGCGGCTAAAAATAGTAATGGTGCAATGAATGGGTTTATGGGGATTGGAATGATGAATATGGCAAGTAATGGAGTTATTGGAGGAGCAACAACTGGTCCATGGCAAAATACTCAAAAATCAACTATAAATTCTAGAGAAACATCTAAAGAAGTTAAAGATGATGACTTAAATAAAGTTGTAGAGCAAGATGAATGGATTTGTGAGTGTGGAATAAAAAATAAAGGTAAGTTTTGCATAAATTGTGGTAAAAAGCATGAAATAAAAATAAAATGCCCAAAATGTGGTACAATTAATGAAGCAGCAGCAAAATTTTGCAATGAATGTGGCGAAAAATTACAATAATATAAAATAATGTAAGCATAAAAAAACCAAATTTGGAAATACTAACAAATAAGTAAATCCAAAGGAGGTTTTTCTTTTGATAAATAAAGTAGAAATTAGTGGTGTAAATACATCTAACTTACCAGTACTGTCAAAAAAGGAAAAAGAAGAACTGTTAATAAAGATAAAACAAGGAGATGAAGAAGCAAGACAAAGATTTATATATGGAAATTTAAGACTAGTATTGAGTGTAATGAAAAGATTTTATGGTAGGGGGGAAAACGCAGATGACTTATTTCAAGTTGGGTGTGTAGGCTTAATAAAGTCTATAGATAATTTTGATGCTAGTCAAAATGTGCAATTTTCCACTTATGCTGTACCTATGATTACTGGAGAGATAAAAAGGTATTTAAGAGATAATAATAGTATACGTGTTAGTAGATCAATAAGAGATTTAGCATATAAGGTACTTCAGTATAAAGAAAAATATCAAAAAGAGAATAATAAGGAACCATCAATTGAAGAAATAGCAAAAGAATTACAAGTTGAAAAAGAGGAAATAGCATTTAGCTTAGATGCTATACAAGATCCTGTGTCATTGCAAGAACCGGTTTATAATGATGGGGCAGAGAGTATATATATAATGGATCAGGTAAAAGATAAGAAAAATACAGATGAGCTATGGGCAGAAAATATGACAATTAGGCAAGCAATGAAAAAGTTGAATTCTAAAGAAAGAGATATTATAAATAGGAGATTTTTCGATGGTAGAACTCAAATGGAAGTGGCTAATGAATTGGGTATATCACAGGCACAGGTTTCTCGAATTGAAAAAAATGCTATAAGTAGAATAAAGAGATTGTATAAATAAAATGGTTCTATTTTTATCATAAATTAAATATAGAAAAAATTATTAAATGAATTTTTAAGTAGTAGATATGAAGATTTTAATATGTTGAGAGTATAAAAATGTATTAAAGTCTTCTTTTAGCGTAATTCAAATTATAGTTCATAAAATAATAAGTTTGAATATAATGTAATTGTAAACATGTTAAATGGAAAAGGAGTATGATTTTATATGGGGGATAAGGGGTTAGATTTTAAACATAAAGAAGTTGTTAATATAAATGATGGAAAAAGACTTCGGATTTGTTCAAGATGTTTGTGCAGATTTGCAAACTGGGAAAATTACTTCTATAATAGTACCAGGTAATGCAAAATTTTTGAATATATTTGCAGGGAATAATGATATTGTAATACCGTGGGAAAAAATAAAATGTATTGGTGATGATTTAATTTTGGTAGAAATTTAAAAAATATTAAAAAAACTATTGACAGATTTGATTTATGATGTTAATATAAACAAGCATCAAGGAACGACAAAAAATGACATCAAAAAAGTTTTAAAAAATATAAAAAAGTTTTTAAAAATGTATTGACAAAATTTAATTAAGATGTTAATATAAACAAGCACCAGGGAACGACAAAAAACGGCATCAAACAAGTTTTGGAAAAATATAAAAAAATTAAAAAACATATTGACAAAAACTTTAAAAGATGTTAAGATAAAAAAGTACCGAACAGCAGACAAATGATTTTAAAATATTAGTGATAAAATTAGTAAATTTATTACAACCAAATGAAGAAAAATGCACATTACTAATTTTTTATTTTGCAAAAAAATAAAGCAAAAAAATATTTTAAAAAAAGTCGAAAAAAGTATTGACAAAATGAAAAAGGTATAGTAGAATAAAAAACGTTCCACAGAGAACAAAAAAGTACATTGAAAAGTAAACAATAAAATCCTTTAGAGAATAAACCGAAGCGGTATAAGTTATAGAAATAT